>Ga0079226_10001249_pt1 | contig 19382 bp, 33 predicted proteins | sample Poulit2014_FD_76345 | JGI IMG/M metagenome (GOLD analysis project Ga0079226, IMG submission 76345) | Agricultural soil microbial communities from Georgia to study Nitrogen management - Poultry litter 2014 | ecosystem: Environmental > Terrestrial > Soil > Agricultural land | place: USA: Georgia... | reverse complement strand
GCTTCTTACTATGTCTGGAATGGGTATCTGATTATCTGTTGTGTACTTAATTCTAAAGGTTGACTCAATAACTGTGCTGCTCACAAACAGTCTCCTAAAATCAGAACGAATGCTGCACACCCACGGTATAAGTACCCACTTCCACTTCATCCACTTTCTGCACATCCACGCCTACGCGGAATTTGGTGGGGCCAGATCCAATTAGGGCGCCACCGCCATACAATCCACTGGTGCCGTTATCGCTTTCAGATATGCCACCTATGAGATTGCCACTGGTCTTAGCTTTGCCATTCCATAAGTTAAAACCACCGCGCAAAAAGAAGGCTAGGGAGTCATTAGCGTGCGCCACACCCATAAGTGCAAACTCTGCAGAGCTGCCTGTGTAAGTGATTTTTTGGCCGTGGCCTTTAGAAGTGTATTCGCCCAGGTATCCGTAGCCGGCTTCAAAACCAACCGAAAAACCATCGTTTATGCGATACAGCCCGCCCCCCAGAACTGAAAAGGCTTTATCCCGTTTTTTGTGCGAAACGCCTTGCATGCTAGGCATGTAAGCATCTATATCCGTATTTGTTATACCACCGCGAACTACGATGTAAGGAGAGCCATTATCGGCAACGGCAATTGAAGGCGCAGCGATAGCCACACCAGCTACAAAGAGTAGTGTTTTTTTCATGTTGGTATTCCCCAGTTTTGATGCGCAAATGCGCGCTTTATAAAGTTACTAGCGTCCAAGCCGCAATGGCGCGGCCCCCAATTTCAACATCCTTTAGATCTGCATCAATGGGCGGATAGTCTTCGCTATTGGCGCTTAAAATGCGCACCTGGCCATTACCGATAAATTGCAGTCTTTTTATTTGCACCCGCCCATGCCAGCGGAAAACATAAATATCATCCGCTTCAAATTCTTTTACGCGGCTATCAACAAAGATTAAATCGCCATCGCTAAACACGCCGCGCATGCTTTGTCCGCGGCCTGTGATGACTCGAATAGCGGCATGCGGGACATTTTGCAGCTTCTGCATAGCCCACTCCCTCGTGACTTCTACCCAGTTAACTATTTCTGGGTAGTCCCCAATGTAATCCCCGCGTCCCATGCCGGCGAAATTTTCTAGCAAAGGGAAGCGGATATAGCCTTTTTGTTTTGTGTCTAGATTTTGGATCTCTTCTGCGCTGGTTACGGACTCGTCAAGCAGGACAGACAAGGGCACGCCAAGAGCTTTAGCTAGCGCCCCTGCATATCGAGACGATTTACTGTCTCTTTTCTCCAGCGCAGCAATAGCACCTTGAGAAACAACCCTGCCAGTCAGTTCAGACAAGTAGTCCTGACTAATTCCTTTTGCTTCTCTGATTGTTTTTACATTTTTTCCAAGCGCCATTGATGAACCCTCAAAGGTATGAGGCGAAACATTAAAACCATTGTTGTAAAACGTCAAACAACAAAAGTATTTACTATCAAGAACTATTGTTGTATTTTGTTGTTAGTTATTTTAAGGACACGAGGAATGACCAAAAAATCTAACGACACGCTACTCACTCCGCTGGAAAGAGCGGTGGAAAAAGCAGGCGGGCAAACAGCTCTCGCCAGCAAAATTAGCAAGCTTACAGGAACTGCAATTAAGCAATCCCATGTCTGGAATTGGATAAATCGCGACAAAAAACTCCCTGCTGAATACGTACTAGCAATTGAGAAAGTTGCAGGCGTGTCACGACACGAGCTTAGACCAGATATTTATCCGGTTGAACAGGCTAGTTAGCACCTGATTAGAGGCAACAATAGTGAAAGACGTACAAAAAATATTGGGGCAAGTGCCCGAGCTGGTGCGCAAACAGGGCACAGCAAGAGAAAAACTAGAAGCAATCTGGCGGCTAATGGCTGTTAGTCGCAACGGCATGCAAACGCGCGTGGCCGGCGATTTAGCGGATGCGTGGTACAGCAGAAGACAAAAGCCATCGTTGCCGGTAGATGATCCGCGCAATGCCGCTAGGCGCTTAGATCGCTGCTTAAACGGCGAAATAGCGTTCCCGCTGGATCTTGCAATGGACTTCATCGAGGTGTTGCCAGAGCCATACCGCGCAGCCTCCAAAGCGCTGGTATTTCAGCAGGCCACGCCTGTAGGCGCCTCCGAAAGCTTAATGGATGCGCTAAACCTTGACGCCCAGCACGATGTGGTGACTGACCAAGTGCGCTTTGCTTTGGCAAAGGGCGAGGCGGTCAAGATGTCAGCAGAGGCGCTAGAAGCAGCCGCTATGGCATTTGAAGAAGATTGCCACAGCAGTTTGCAGGTAGCAAAGTCATTGCGCTCTATTGCGCAGCGGAAGCGGGCGCATTAGGGGGCAGGGCAATGAGTATTTTTTATTTAAGCCACGCATGGAAAATTAAAGACGTTACACCGTCAGAGAAAATAATCCTTATATCGCTTGCAGATCAGGCAAATGATGACGGCGTTTGCTGGCCATCTGTGCAAACTCTGTCTTTGCGAACAGCGTTAAAAGAAAGAACCGTCAGAAAGGTAATTAATGACCTTGCCGAAAAAGGCTTTTTGAAAATAAACCGAAGAAAAGGCAGCTCAAACTACTACGATTTAACCCCTGCATTAAATGCACCCCTGCACGACATGCACCCCTCAAATAAAGCGCCCACCCCTGCACCAGATGCACCCCCCCCTGCACCAGATGCACCCCCACCCCTGCACCAGATGCAGGGGACCCCTGCACCAGATGCAGGTAGAACCCAAAGAGAACCCACAGTTGAACCCAAAGAGAACCCAAATCTTGCACCGGGGGCTATCGCCACCGATGCGAATGTGGTGGAAGCGGAGCTGGTCGATGGTGCAGAACTAAACCCTGAATCTGTTAGCGACGAACCAAGAGTCGAAATCCCACCCGATATGCCAGGCCCTAAAAACCAAGACGCAAAAACATTCAAGGCTTGGGCCAACTACGCGATCACCTATCAACGCCGTTACAACGTGTGGCCAGTGTGGAATGCACGGGTAGCAGGACAAATGGCGCAGCTTGTTGACCGACTAGGCAAAAGCGAGGCGCCTAAGGTGGCTGCGTTTTATCTGAGCACTAACGACGCACGAGTGATTAACGAGCAGCACAGTGTTGGTCTTCTGCTAGCACGAGCTGAAAGTCTGCGGACGCAATGGCTCACCGGCCGGCGCATGAACTCAACCACGGCGCGCCAGCAAGAACGCACAGCGGCGAATTACGAGGCTGCAGAAGCGGCCAAAGAAAATATCAAGCGGAGGTCGATCTATGACAACCCACTCTACAAACGCTAATCACCTAGAAAATATCATCGAGATGGTGACTGCGACGGCTGAAGTTTTAGGGCAGGAAATAACTCCGATTGCTGCGGAAATGATGGCTTTCGATTTGGTTGATTATCCGGCTGAGCAAATTGGTGAGGCTCTTCGGTTGTGTCGACGCGAGCTAACGGGACGATTAACGCTGGCGGCCATTATCGAGCGTATCAACCGCAGCGACGGCCACCTTGGTGCTAACGAAGCTTGGGCAATCGCACTGCAAGCCAGTGACGAAAGCGCGACGGTAGTCACCACCGAGCAAATCACAAGCGCCATGGCTGCCGCTAAGCCAATTCTTGATAACGGCGACGAGGTGGGCGCGCGTATGGCGTTCATTGAGGCGTACAAGCGTCACGTTGACAAAGCACGGCAGCAAGGGCAGGCCGCCGAATGGTATCCGTCGCTCGGATGGGATGCCGAAAAGCGCAAAGAGGTTATCGAAAAAGCGATAACGGACGGCCTTTTGCAGCAAAGCGATGTTCAAAATTTAGCGCTTGAGCACGTGAAGCCAGCGGGCGATTTAAAGCTTTTGGCGGGCCCTTCCGCGCTAACAGACGATGAGCTAAACAAGAGCCGTGAAGAGGTTAAAAAACTTTTCATGGTGATTAATAACGCAAAAACGAAAGAGGTCAAACAGCGCGAAGAAAGACTGAGAGCGCAAGAAGCCAAGCGCCAAGAGTTCATCAGGCACAAAGAAAAAGAAATAAAACGATTGGAGGCCAGTCATGAAAACAAACGTGCGTGATTCAAGCATCGAAGTTTATTACGGCGTACTGGTGCCAAAGCGCTTGCAAGCCCAGCAATCCGTAATCCTAAAAACCATGGCGCGCTATGGCCAAAAGTGGTGGAGCCGTAGGCAGATTGCCCGTGCTGCCAACATGGAAACAAGCACTGTGTCGGCACGCGTTAACGCCATGCTGGCGGCTGGATTGCTCGAAGAGGCGGAAGAGCAGTGGCCGTGCGAGATAACGAAGATACGTGTTCATCACGTGCGCATTAAGCCCGAACACTACCGTCGTTTTGCGGGCAACACTGAAAGCGTTGCGGCGTAGGGGGCAGTGGTGCAAGAGCAGGTGTTTTTGGTAAAGGCGGCCAGTGTGCGCGAGGCGTTCAAGAATATTTACAGCGCTGCCACGCAAGTTGTTTTGGCTGGCCCCATCGAAGTGGTGTTACGCAGACCAAAGCGCACCGTGAGCCAGAACTCGAAGATGTGGCCAATGCTGGCGGATGTGGCGCGCCAGAAGCAGCTAGTGATTAACGGTGTTTTGGTTTGGGCTAAGCCTGAAGACTGGAAAGACGTATTTACCGCAGCGCTAAAGCGTGAGCAGCGCATGGCCATGGGCATTGACGGTGGCCTTGTGGTGTTAGGCATGCGTACTAGCCGAATGCGCAAGAAAGAATTTTCTGACCTCATCGAGCTGATTTATGCCTACGGTAGCGAAAACGGAATTGCGTGGAGCGAGCCAGCATTGCGCGCTTACGAGAGCTACAGGGAGGCAGCGTAGTGAAAAGCCTTTCGTTTTTCTCATCGTGGCAGCCGTTGAGCGCTGCGCCAGTTGGCGAGCAAATAATTATTGCCACTGAGTGCGGCCGTGTTCGCGAGGGAATTTTAATGCCAAGCGGTGATGCGCTGGTGGCTGGAAGCATCTTGAAGCCAGCGGCATGGATGGAAATGCCAGAGCATCCCGAAACGATGATACAGGAGTTAGCAAGTTGAGAAGAGCAGTGGCGCCAAATGCGGCGGAGCGCCGTTTTCACGACTGGCTGCGCAATACAGGGTGCGCCATCTGTGGCCAAGCCACAGCAATACATCACGCCGTGGGCAGCGCAGGCCGGCACAACAAAATACACATCGGTCAGTGGTGGGTGGTGCCGCTTTGTTATCACCACCATCAAGCGCCGGGCGGGATACACGGCGACCTGAGCCTGTTTGATGTTTTTGACCGAGCAGCGCTGGGCAACACCAGAAAAGAAATCGAAAAGAGTTTGTTTGCGCGTTTCGCAGCGATTTATGAGAAGCGCACAGGTGAGCAAATACCAAAAGAAGTGAAAGAGGCAATAGCGGGGTATCACAGGTGAGCAAGAAATTACCCACAGAGAGCCAAGAGCAAGCCGCTGTTGTGTCGTGGTTTGACCTGCAGTATCCAAGACTAAGCCCGCATCTGTTTGCTGTGCCTAATGGGGCGTGGCTAGCAGGCAGTAGCCGCCAGCGGGCCGCTCTAGTGAACAAAATGAAAAAGGAGGGTATGCGCTCTGGTGTCCCTGATCTGGTTCTTGCTCTGCCGCGTGGGGGCTATCACGGCCTATTTATTGAAATGAAGCGGCTAAAAGGGGGAGTGGTAAGCGAGCCGCAGAAAAAATACATAGAAGCGCTCAACGAGCACGGATACTTAGCTGTTGTTTGCAGAGGCTCTGACTCAGCAATTGACGAAATAAAGAAATACCTAAAAGGGCCCATTGAGTGAGCAACAGGCAATACATGCTCGAGTGCGAAGCCCGCGAATGGTTAAAGCGAGGATATAACAATAGGCGCGACATTCGAGTGCTACAGAATGCAATAACAAGAAGGCGCGGCCACAGCGCCGCAGAACGTTTGATTGAGGAGATGCGCAAACAATGGCGGATCATGCAGATGCAGCAGCAGAGCTGCAAGAAATAGCAATTCTGAGTGCATTGGAGCAGCACAAACAGCAGCAACAAGAGCGCGGCAAGGAGTCTGCTGTTTGGTGTGAAGAATGTGACGAAGTAATACCTTACAAGCGGCGCGAGCTGGTGCCAGGGGTTAAGCACTGCGTCCAGTGCGCTAGTGATTTAGAGCTAAGACAAAAAAGGGGGCTAGCGTAATGGATTTTAACCGTCCTTTAAAAGTGATGATTCATGACGCGTATGGGATTTTTACACTCAAAAGGGATGGCGGGGGAGGCGATCCTCATTCGGGTCGCAACTGGGCGCTGGCAAAATACGTGTGGGCCGGACACATAATGGCAGCTGTAGAAAATCAGCCAGCACCTTATGGACAGCTATTACAGTTTTGTTATGCGCCCGAGTACAGAGATAAAGACTTTAAAGCCCTTAAAAAGTGCTTGTTTGCGGCATTTATGCGCAGGTTTGGTGAAGAAGTGAAGCAGCGCAGAACCGAATTGCGTATTAAAAAGCTAATTGAAATTGCGCTCTACGATTACAAGCTTTCTACGCAAGGCCAAGGGATGACGATTGAGAAGGTTTGTGAGTTAGCGGGGTTAGATAGAAGCAATTTCTACAAACATGAGCGTCAATGGCGGCGCTGGTACCAGTGGCTTGGCAATAAGATTCACTCGTGGGAGCGAGAAGCCCGCAAGAGCGCCCGCGAGGCGCTAGAAAGGAAGATGTGTGCTTAGTGCGGCGGTTAAATCTCAGCAATAGGAGTAACGATATGGCTATCAAAGAATTAGCACAGCTTTGGCAACACTCTTTAGAAGATAAAGATTTTCGTTTTGAACTAAAGGCACAAGAGATTGCAGTTGAGCTAGCTGCTGCTGTGGCGGATGCTGGCATTACACAGGCAGAGCTTGCCCAGCGGCTTGGTTGGAAGCCGGGGCGCGTAAACAAGGTTTTGTGCGGGGCCACGAATTTAACACTTAAAACATTGTTTGAGTTAAGCGAGGCGCTAGGGAGTGATGTGGGCTTAACTACAATTTAGAGTAAACATTTATTTGTTTGTGTTGACAAACAAAACAAAGAAGCGTATATTTAAACCATAGCCTGATGAAACAGGCTATCCGACCAGGCGGAACCTGGAATGAGATAAAAAGGCACATCAAAATGAATAACTCACAAATCTTCACCAAGGCCCACCAGGTTGCGCGCCAGACCGTTGAAATTGTAGGCGACTACATTATCGCTTTCCGCCTAGCCCTAAAAGAAGTTTACGCCAGCCTCCAAGGCATGCAGCAAAAGCTCGAGGCATTAGGTATGACCGTGTGGGGCGCTGAGTTTGGCAAAGCGCGAATCTATATCAACCTAGAAGACATGGCGTCAGTTTTTGGATTGGTTATTAACCAGTACAAAACCGGCAGCATCAGCTCAGCCAGCTTAAACGGCGAGAAAATCAGCAACAGCCGTGCATACAAATTGCTAGAAAACAAAATCTATTTTGACATCGACAAGCAGGAATTTGTGGGCACAGAGCTAGAGCCAATCATCTAGGAGGGAGTTATGCTGCACATCAGATTCACAAACGAGATTAACTGGGATAGCCGCCATAAGATCGCGAGCGCCCAAGATTTGGAGAGGGCGTTCAAAAGAGCGCGCCTAGAGTGGCACGCGCGAAACGGAGAGGTGCGAAGCTATTTTCTCAAAATCCATGTTGAGATTGAGCCAGAGTTCTGGCACGGAGACCACAAAATGTTTGCTGGTACACACAGAGATAATAACGACTGGCAGGCACTGTTTGATCATATTGCTGAAAGGCACCGACAGCAAAAATATATGTCTAATGCGTTAAGCGGGATGATGGATTTTGTTGGTAAGAAAGACCCAGTAAAACTGACTGTAATTAAGGGCGGAAAAAATGAACGAAAATAAATTTAAAACATATATGGCGGCAGCAGAATCGATGGGGGGCTCCTATAGTGAGGGGTATAAGCGCGGCCTGCGCCGCCTCTACCATGGATCTAACTTCGGGTCTGACAATGAGCACGAGAAATGGATGGGGCTTGGGGGTGGCAGGCAGGAGCATGGCGACGGCTATAGGGACGGGTTTTACGGTAGGCCACCCCGCGGATTTCACGGAAACATAGGAAACCTGAATGCGGCGGGTGAGCTGCCGCTAGATAGTCATCTCCACATTCGTGTGAACGGGCAGGCCAAGTCGTCTTGGGTGAAAGCCGCGCAACGCGAAAAGTTAAAATTATCACAATGGGTAACAAAACATCTAGATAAAGCAGCAAGCCAAATCAACGAGGATAAAGTTATGTATTTAGTGACAAAAGAGTTTCATCAGCACGCAGCAACACAAAAAAATGTTGTATTGAATGAGTTTTCGAGCCTGGATGACGCAAAAAACTATGTGGAAAACTGGATTCTTGATAAAGATCCGGAAATTAGCGACGAAAAACTTGAGGAGCTTCTGGATGACATGAGGCTAGACACAGGTGACTGTGTGATAGCTATCCGCAAAGCCGAAGAGGCGGAAGGTTACACACCAGACCGCGGCAGCAGTTTTGAGTTTGTTGCATCTGGCGATGTGTCTGCGCGCAAGCTGGTTTTTAGGTAGATTTCTTTGTATGCAAATGACCGCAGACAGAATGACCACAGAAATATACTATTATTTTACATGATGAGTTAGTGCGCCCTAGATTCTGTAGAGAGTGTTTTAGCCGTTTTGGCTATATGCCCGCCTTAGTGCGGGCTTTTTTGTGGGCGCAATACAGGGGGCAGCATGAGTGTGTCTGTAAGGAGCCATAGAATGAGTGCGTCACAAGAGCTGGCGATTGAGACAGTCAAGATAGCGCCACCGGCTGTTGTGAGCGGTGCGATTTTTGCGGGGATGACGGTGGATCAATGGATTGCCACGCTAACGTTAATTTATCTGCTTGGACTGGTGGCGCACCAGTTGCCAAGACATTGCCGAGCTATTGCATCGGGTATCCATAAATTCAAGACGTGGCGAAAAAGGCGTGAGCTTAAAAAGGGCAAAGGCAATGGCTGCAAGTAAGCATTTAAAGCCAGCCCTATTTGGCGCGGCCCTTGCTGCTGCAATTCCCCTGATAGCGCATTACGAAGGTTTGCGCACAGAAACGTATTTGGATGCGGTGGGCGTACTCACCGTGTGCTACGGCCACACCAAAAACGTTAAGCCGGGTGATACATACACGGTAGAGCAGTGCGAAGAAAAGCTAGTTGCGGACATTATGAGCCATGCTGCTGATTTGCGGGCATGTACGCCTAGTTTTGATAGCCTCGACGCAGGGCAAAAGGCCGCGCTAGTCAGTTGGACTTACAACATTGGTGCATCGGCTGCATGTGGATCTACGCTAGTACGCAAGCTTAACGCGGGTGAAGATGGTTGGTGCGATGAGTTATTACGCTGGCGCTACGCTCGGGTCGTAGAGTTGCCAGGGTTAATTAAACGCAGAGAAGAAGAGCATCGCTTTTGCACAGGAGTCTCGGTGTGAGATGGCTTGTTGCGGGAGTGGTGCTCATTTTGGCCAGCTCTTTTTATATAGCGGGTCATAAGGCGGGCGCTCAGAAGGTGTCAGCCCAATTTGCGGAGTATCGAGAGGTGCAGGCAAAAGCGTTGCTCGCAGCCAGAAATAAATCCAAAGAGCGCGCAGAAGAACTACAAAACAAACAACGCGAGCTTGAGCATAAGCTTGCAAATGCACTGGCTGCTCAAAAAGACGCAGATAGCGTTATCTACAAAGAGGTTGTCAAGTATGTACAAAGCGCGCCTAGCAGCGATTGCGTTATTGATGATGAGTGGGTGCGCATCTACAACGCCAGTATTCGATGAAGCGTTGTGCCCGGAAACACCAAAGGTGAGCGCGGCGCTGTTAATCAAACCAAATAACCTAAAGCCCATCGAGGCGGGTACGCCCAAAGAGCTAATACCAATAATTGTTGAGAACAACAGGGCTTGCGTATCGGCTAACGAGCAGCTGCGCTTGCTTATCGAAGAAATTGAGGCGCTTGAATTGCGCTAACAACCCCATGCAAAGAAGACTGTGAGGTAGTAAACATGGCCATTTGCGGTGCCAAAACCCGCAGTGGCCAGCCATGCAAAAACAAACGCATGCCGAATGGCCGCTGCAGAATGCACGGCGGTAAATCTACTGGAGCACCTGCCAAAAACAAAAACGCTGCTAAGCCCGGCGGTTTGTACTCGAAGTTTCTTACTGATGAAGAGAAAAAAATATCCGAGCAAATAAAGCTTGGGCAGGTGGATGAAGAGCTGCGTCTAACTCGCATTCGCTTAATGCGCGCAATGGAGCGCGAGAACGAATTTGCTAACACGCTTGAAGATGATCAAGAAAAACGCGAACCGGTTGAGATTGACGGCGAGGCTGTGCCAAATGCCGAAAAGGTCACTGTTAAGCGGAAGGTGCGCGACTATGGGGCACTGATTGATCGTTTAACTGCGCGCATTGAAAGCCTTGAGAAAACCAGAGCTCAGTTAGTAGAAATCGAGCGTGCTGGCGGTGGAGAAAACGAAACTTTGATATTGCAGGAATTGATTAGCAGGCTGCCGGGATGATTTCAACAGGTGACTTGATACTAGATCGCCAGTTGGCCCGCTGGTATGAGTTAAAAGACCACCCTGTACAGCTGGCGCTTATCGAAGCGGTTGGGCAGGGTATTAGGTTTCCTTTAGTGCCGGCAGGGCGTCGAAGCGGAAAGACTGAGCGTTTTAAGCGCTTCCTAGTGAAGCAAGCCAACAAGGTTCAGGGCCAGTATTTTGCAGCGGCCCCCACGCGTGACCAGGCTAAGAAGATATTCTGGGATGACCTGAAGGCATTTACGCTTTCAGCTAGGCACCTTAAAAAACCGAGCGAATCCGATCTTATTATTTACATGCCAAACGGCAGCGAGATACACGTTATCGGCTTAGATAAGCCGCAGCGCATTGAAGGGACTCCATGGAAGGGCGGCGGCATAGATGAGTTTGCCGATATTAAAGAAAGCGCGTGGGAAGCAAACATTTTTCCTGCGCTAAACACAGTAAACCCCACCGATCCTGAATACCGCGCTTGGTGTTGGTTGCTAGGTGTGCCGGACGGCCTAAACCACTATTACGATTTATGCCAAGCAGCGGAGGCGGGCGGTGATAGCAATTTTAAGGTGTTTCACTGGAAATCGTCTGAGATTTTGCCGCCTGACGTTATTAAAGACGTTAAGCGCGCCATGTCTGCCAAGCAATTTAGGCAAGAGTTTGAGGCGAGCTTTGAAACTGCCGAAGGTCGTATTTATGAGGACTACGGCAAAGACAACTACACGAACGAAACAATACAGCCGCATGAGCAGCTGCTTTGGATGCACGACCAAAACTATACGCCACTGTCTAGCTCTATCGGCGTAAGGCGCGGTGATGGCGGCAATGATTTGTATTTGCTTGATGAGATTGTGCTTACAAGTGCTGTGTCAAAGCAGTCTGCTCAAGAATTTGTAGAGAAATTCAAGCACCACAAGAACAAGAAAGTTCTTATTTACGGTGACCCCGCAGGGCGCGCTGGCGAAAAGCATGGGCACGCATCGGATTACACCGATATTGAAAGTGTGCTCAGAGCAAACGGCTGGAAGTTTGAGCGCAGAGTTAGAAAGTCGCACCCAGCCATTAAAGACAGACAAAACGCTGTGCGAGCAAAAATCAGGTCTGCTGATGGCTATGTTTCCTTGTTCGTTAATCCCAAAACAGCGCCATGGAGTAGCAAGGGCTTAGCTACGGTTCAGCTTAAAAAAGGCTCTACGTTTCAAGAAGACGACAAAAACCAATACCAACATATCACCACAGCAATTGGCTACTGCGTTGAGCGAGAGTGGCCAGTAACGCTAAGTGGCGGTGGTATGCAGCGCATGAGAGGCTTAGCTTAATGTCAGTAACAACTACGCATCCTGATTACGACGCTCATTTGCATGAGTGGGAGATTATGGATGAAGCGCTGGTGGGTGAGTCTGCGATTAAAGCGAACAATCGCAACTTGCCTAAGCCCTCGGGCATGGCAGAAGCTGAAAAGCTTGACCCAAGCAGCAAATTGTATGAGTCATATAAAGACCGCGCACAGTACCCAGAGTGGGTAAAAGATGGCCTGCGTGTAATGATGGGTTTGGTTGCTAAAACGCAGCCACAAATAGAGCTGCCATCAGCGCTGGCGGGCATGGAAGAGCGTGCAACGAGTGACGGTTTCGGTTTAGAGCAGTTATTCGTTCGCGTTGTGCGCCAAGTTGTTAGCCATGGTCGTGCGCCGTTGGTGGTAAATGTTGATGATAATGGCCAGCCGTACATCACCATGTACCGCCCCATCAATGCGATTAACTGGAAGGAAAGCGTTTGCGATAGCGGCCGCACTGATTTAAGCCTTGCGGTATTCCGCGAGTTTCGAGACAAAGAAGGCGCTGATATTTACTCGCACGAAACCGAGCAGGTTTATCGCGTTTATCAGTTAAAAGATGGTGTGTGCGTATCTAAAGTTGAAAAAGAGGACGGCGAGCTTGTTAGTGATGAGGTGGCACTAGGCCGTTATTTTAATAACGAACTATCAAGCGGCTTAGATTTTTTACCTATCGTTTACTGTGGGTCTACAGACAATGCGCCAGATGTGGACGAGGTGCCGTTACTCACAATGGCTAAGGCGGCGCTAAAGTATTACCAATTAAGCGCTGATTACTATCAGAGTTTGCACCACACTAGCCACCCGCAGCCATGGGTGTCAGGGTTAGATAGCGATGCAGAGCTAACACTTACTGGCCCGTCCGCTGCTTGGAACCTTGGCCATGACGGGGCATGCGGCTACCTTGAGTTCCAAGGCCACGGCATTGAAGCAGTGCGCAAGGCGATGCAAGAGCAAAAAGGTGCAAGTTTAGAAGCAGGTGCCCGCGTTATGGATGTAAGTTCTGGCGCTGAATCGGGCGAGGCAAGAAAAGCGCGACAAAATGACCAGCACGCCACGCTTCACACTATCGTTGTGACCGTAGCGGAGGCTATCGAGCAATGCTTGCGCTATGCAGCAAAATGGCTGGGCGCCGATGAAAGCGCGGTAAGTTTTACTGTTGAGCCCGACTTCTCAGCCGCCGTGGTTGATCCGCAGATGGCAATGATGCTGCGTGACGCTGCGCTAACAGGTCAGATTAGCAACGAAAGCTTCTGGCTGTATGTTACAACTGGCAAGCTGCCGGCGCACGATTACAGCTCTGAGTGGCCAAAAATAGATAGCTCTGGCGATTTTCTAGGTGTGGATGATGGCGAGCTTAGCTGATGCGCAAAAAGCGATAGTTAAAGCGCTTGCCCAGCACACCGCTTATTCGCACCGAGCATCAACACGTGTGGCAAATGAAATTAACGCCATGGTTGATGAAACGGCCAAGGAGTTAGCTAGGGGTGTTGCTGAGCTGCTAGATGAGCTAACCAATGCAGAGCGCCAAGCTTTTGCAGCGGGAAAATACACAACGCCTGCACTAAAGCGGCTCAAACGCATTATTGATGATGCTGGTAAAGACATTAGCGAAAGCGCCGCAAAGATATGGCTTGAATCGGCTCGCGAAATGGCGGGATATGAATCGGGCTACATGTACGAGCTGATGCAGCGAGCCGTTGATGGCTTGCCCACAGCAACAATTTCCGCAGCAGCGATAGTTAGTGAGGCTCGCAATAGGCCCATGGCTGGCGGCCAGCTGGTTAACGAGCTGCTAAGCGGCCTTGGTGTTGATACCAAAGTGGCGATTTACTCGCGCATACGCAGCGGCATAGCAAGCGGCGAAACAAACACACAGATTGTGCGCGGGCTTCGCGGCACCAAATCTTTGCGCTATAAAGACGGCTTGTTCAATAAAACAAGGCGCGATGTTGAGCGCGTGGTGCGCACTACACGGAACCACGTGGCTAACGTTGCTTACGAGCAAACATACCAAGAGTTGGGCGTTAAGTATGTCTTTGTTGTGGCCACACTTGATGGCCGCACTTCTAAATACTGCGCGAGCATGGACGGCACGCGGTACAAAATGAGCGAGGACTACCCTAAGCCGCCATACCACCCTAACTGCAGAACAGTAATTGTGCCGAGCCTTGATGATGAGCTGGTGGGGGATAGGCCTTTTGTGCGCTCGCTTAAAGTTCGTGGCGGTTACCGCATTAATGAGGATGGCGAGCGTGAAAAGCTGCCACCGCAATTTAGGTCAGTAGGCAGGATGACCAAGCGCCAACGCGAAAAGGCGGGTCTTAAGATTGGTCAAACTGATGCCAAAACAACATTTGCTAGTTGGTTTAAAAACCAAGACGCTGCTTTTCAAAAAGAGTGGCTAGGACCAACAAGATACAAGCTTTACAAGCAAGGCGATTACACACTCGATCGCTTTGTGGATCCGACAGGCCGCGAGTACACAATTAGCGAGCTAAAGCAGAAAGACGCCAAAACATTTGACGCAATATTTTAAAGCCAAATTAACGATTTCCCCTAAAGCCGGTTAGTGAGAAGCGCCGGCTTTTTTATTGCTCCGAGACGGGGCGCAACAAGCAAACGAGAGGTTTGAAAATGCCACTTCCATTCACAGTAGACAGCCTAGAAGGTATCGACGAAAGCTTGCACAGCCACTACGTAGAAGAAGACGGAAAATTCCGTTTAAACGTAGAGGGCTATGAAGAGCCGACGGGTCTTAAAAAGGCACTACAAAGCGAGCGTGACAACGCCAAGCAGCTAAAGCGACAGCTCAGCGAGATGCAGGGCAAGCTAGCTGAGATTGACGGCGTAGACCTAGAAGCAGTTAAAAAGCTTTTGGATCGCGCGCACAAAGACCAAGAAGCGCAAATGATTGCGGAGGGGCGCATAGATGAAGTGCTGAACAAGCGCACTGAAAACTTGCGTCGTGACTTTGAAAAGCAGCTCGAGCTTGAAAAAGAGCGAGCACAAAAAGCAAGCGAATTTGCGGAGCGATTCCGTGAGCGGGTGCTTGCTGATGCTATCCGCAAGGCTGCAATTGATGCTGGCGTTCATGCCCATGCTCAAGAAGACGTGATTTACCGAGCCTCAAGCATGTTCAGGCTCGATGAGGATGGAAACCCTGTGGCGCTAGATAGCGATGGCTCGGTGATTATTGGCCGCGATGGCGAGAGTCCGCTCAGCCCCAGTGAGTGGCTGGAATCAATTAAAGAAAACACGCCGCACTGGTATCCACAAGCCCAGGGCGCAGGCCCAACCGGTGATCGCGGAAACAATGCGGGTAAAAAATGGAGCGACTTTTCGGAAACTGAGCGTGCTCAGCTTGCACGTGATAATCCGAAAGCGTTTGAGCAATTACTTAAAACACGAGGTGGCTAATTATGCCTAATACAACCACTCGCTTATCTGATGTATTTGTTGGTGAGTATTACGCGTCTATCCCTGCGGTAGACAATCCAGAAAAAACCGCGCTCTACGAGAGCGGAATTATCACCAAATCACCGCAGCTTGATGCCATTGCTAATGGCAGCCAAGGAACGGCTGAGGTGAGCTATTGGCAAGATTTAGACCCTGACGAAGAGCCCAACATCACCACAGATGACCCAGAAGTAAAAGGCAAAGTGGGTAAGGCCACGCAATCTTCCATGCGTGCACGGGTCTTGTTCTTAAACAGGGGTTATGGAACAGCTGACTTGACTAGTGAGTTAGCAAATTCTGAGCCCATGGAGCATATCAAAAACCGCTTTGGTAAGTACTGGACTCGTCAGTGGCAGCGTTATTTACTGGGTGCTGCGCGTGGTGTTATCGCCGCAAACATCGCTGATGATGATGGTGACATGGTGATTGATGCGGGTGCCGCAGTGAGTGCGACGGCGTTCCAAGATGCGGCTTTTACTGCGGGTGATGCGGCAGACATGTTCGCGGCAATTGGTGTGCATTCTGTGGTCATGAACCAAATGGTTAAGGCGGACATGATTGAGTATCTGCGCGATTCAGAGGGTCGCGTGATTCTGGCCACCTACTTAGGTAAGCCCGTGTTTATGGATGAGTCGCTCATCTATGCGCCTGGTCAGTACTTGTCTGTGTTCTTTGGTAATGGTGCCTTTGGCTACGGCGAGGGTTCGCCCAGCGTGCCAGTCGAACTAGCGCGTGATGCTGCTGGCGGTAATGGTGGCGGTGCTGAGGTGTTGTGGGAGCGCAAGACGTACCTGCTTCAGCCGGCGGGCTTTAGCTGGAAAGGCGAAACTGACCAGAACAAGACACCAACAGCTGCTCAATATGCTACAGCAGGCAACTGGAAGCGCGTGTTTGACCGCAAGCAAGTGCCCTTCGCGGCAGTGATTAGCGGCCAGGCAGCAGGTGGTTAAAACCTAGCAAAGGGAGGTTTCGGCCTCCCTTTTTATTTGAGAGGCAAATATGAAAATCATTTACACAGACGCGCCCAAACAAGCCGGACAAGGTGAGGTTTATCGTCGTTTGAGTCAGTTTTTTGGTGTTGTTGGTGGTGCGACATCGGTAGTTATTGAGGGCGCTGCACCACATATCGAAGCGGCTTATGCGGAACTAGGAGTTCCTGTTCAGATTTTGGATACTGATGCTGATAAGCAAGAGCAAGAGCAAAAGCAAGAGCAAGAGCGGGAACTAAAGTCCTTAAAAGTTCCTGAGCTAAAAGCGCTAGCAGAAGAGCGAGGCATTGAGTTTGCATCTAATGCTACCAAGGCGCAGCTAATTGAGCTGTTAAGTGTAGATGTTGAAAACGAACCCAGCGAAGGTAGTAACGATGACTAGAAATCAAATCGAAAATCAGATTCAAGATAAGGGCTTAAAAGCGCCACGTATTACGCCTAAAGACATTGAGGGCAATATTGTCGGCGAGCATTACTTTACGGCAGAGGAAGGAGCTCAGGGTGCATTAGCAAAGCGTAGACCTGAACTTAGTATGGAGAATCCATCACTAGCCTTGCTTACCTTTTGCGTTCTTGTACTTAAGAACGGATTTACTGTAACTGGTGAGTCAGCGTGTGCTAGCCCTGAAAACTTTGATGCTGAAATCGGACGTAAGATTGCGCGCCAAAAAGCCGTTGAAAAAATATGGCCGCTCATGGGGTATGAGTTAAAAAGTACACTTTCTCAATCTAAGGAATAATCATGCGCGAGTTTGTTTCCATTGCTGAGATTGATGATTTGCTAGGTGAGGGCTGGGCACCGCAAGAGCAAAAAGCGCGTGCAGTGCTAATGGCGAACGTGTGGCTTGAAAACGTGGGCTTGCCTAATGATCTTGAGCCGATGCCACAGCAATGGAAGCAAGCGGGCGCAGAGATTGCGAAAGAGGCGGCAAACGGCAAATTGTACGCGGCTGCGGAAACGGGTGTGCTTAGCAAATCCATTGATGCCGATGGCGTTTCGGTGAGCAAAACGTTTAGCCATAGCGCCAAAAACTACACCGCGGGCGAGTCGTTTGCCTTAGCTCTTTTGAAACCATGGCTGCCTAAAAATGGCAGCGTAATGATGTTGAAAAGGACTTAATTATGAGCCTTAGAGCAGAGCTAGTTAGCGAAATATCAGCCGCTTTAGATGCTGACCTAGCGGATGCTGTTAAGCCTTTCACGGGCAAGCGTATCGAGCAAAATGGTGCCTACAACCCCGTTACGGAGCAAATGGAAGATCGAGAGATTCCGTACACAGGCAGAGGTATCTTTTCTCGCTACAAAGACAGCGTGGTTGATGGCATCAATATTAAGGCGACCGACCAGCGCTTGTTTGTGCTGCAAGATGAGGTGAGCGAGCCAATCAAGATTGATGATGTAATCAATGGCATGCAGGTGCTAAATGTTGGCCAAGATCCTGTTAGCGCTAGCTGGACGGTTCAGCTAAGGGTGATGTGATGAGCGGTTGGGATAAAAGCCCGCTACTGTTTATAAAGACAGTAGAAGAAGATTTGGCAGAAAAACGGAATACGGTAGCTGCCGAATTGCTGCAAACAATTATCGCATCATCGCCCGTTGACGAAGGCACATTTAAATCAAACCACCGCGTTACCGTTGATAGCGTGGATTTAGGTTACGATCTAGATGCCAAAGAGGATTCGCAAATAGGGGTTGTGGAGGGCACAGCGGTGCTAGCAAAAGGTTTGAGCGCAATTGATGAAGCTAAAGGGCCTTATCACTCAGTAACGATCCAGAACAACCTGCCCTATGCTGAGGCGCTTGAAAACGGCCACTCGCAGCAAGCATCGCAGGGCGTGTACATGACGTCGTTTAACTTCATCAAGGAAAAGCACGGTGAATAACGAGCAAATACGAGCAGCCATTACGCAGCGTATGAGTGAGTTTGAAGGAGTTGAGCAAGATAAAATCGACTACCCAAACCAACCTGTACGCTTTAAGCCGCCAGAGAGTGGCGCTTGGTGCCGCTTACACATTGATTACGGCCCATCGCTGATGGTTGGTATGGCTGATAAACCATGCGTACGCAGAACCGGCACAGTGATTATTCAATGCTTTGATAGCGTGCGAAATGGAACAATTAATTTAGTAAAACTGGCCGATGCCTTCGAGGAACACTTCGCTTTTTTCACAATAGGCGGCCTTGAACTGCTAGAGGCGTCGGTCATCACTATTGGCGCACCACAGGTAGCAGGCGAGCCCGGGCACTATTACCAAATCAACGTTTCTATCCCGTATCGCGCTGGGTAGCAACAAAAAAGCAGTACGTTTAAACACACCCGCTTCGGCGGGTTTTTTATTGGAGAAAGTTATGAGTAGCGGCGCAAAAGTCTTAACTCACATTGCTAAAGAAACGGTGCCAGGCGAGACGCCAGCAAGTCCTGATTGGCAAACCCTGAGATTTAACACAAACACACTTAGTCCCACGCCAAACGTAGAGCAGTCGGAGGAAATTGTTGATAGCCGTGTGAGCCAGGGAGGAACGGTTGTAGAGATTGGTATTCAGGGAGAGATTGGTGCAGAACTGTCTTTTGGCACCTTTGACGAACTGCTAGCTGCCGCATTTTATGGTGAGTGGGATAATGACGTCTTAACCATTGGCAGTAAGCGAACAACATTTAGCATTAGTAAGTCATACACTGACATTAACGTGTTTGCTCTATTCAAAGGCGCGCACGTTAGCACCATGAATCTGGAGGTTCCGAGCACGGGCAAGGTGACAATTGGTTTTAACTTGTCGTGCATGGACTATGAAGACGCCTCAAGCAGCTTTGTAACAAATCCTCTACCTGCTACTAGCACACCCCATATGTCCACGTTGAACGTGGGTAGTGTGAAAGCAGATGGCCAGTCATTGGAGGGCATCGCCTGTGTGTCCGCAATCTCGTTTAACCTTGACAACCACCTACAAGAGCAGCGCTGTATTGGTAGCGGAAAACTTGGCCCAGGGGCTTTAATCGAAACCGAGTCCGAAATAACTGGCTCCATTACGCTCGCGT
>Ga0079226_10001248_pt1 | contig 19390 bp, 16 predicted proteins | sample Poulit2014_FD_76345 | JGI IMG/M metagenome (GOLD analysis project Ga0079226, IMG submission 76345) | Agricultural soil microbial communities from Georgia to study Nitrogen management - Poultry litter 2014 | ecosystem: Environmental > Terrestrial > Soil > Agricultural land | place: USA: Georgia... | reverse complement strand
GGTATGGCTATTGGGGTGTCAACCATTACAGACAATGGGCACTGGGTGTTTAAGCTTAGCGGTACAACCAGCTCTCGTGGTGACTTTGGTGGCACGGCTGGAGTGGGCTACCAGTGGTAAGCCAATCACAGTTATTCCAATAGATATATTCCATGGTTCTTTAAGGGCAAGGCCACGTCATGTGGCTTTGCCAACCCTACAATAGGATGATGTCATGCAATTACGTACAGTATTTTCTGCTCTAACCGCGGCGTTATTTCTAAGTGCTTGCGGTACGCTCAGCCAGGTGGACGATGCCGGCCAAACCGACGAGCCAGTCTTTCCTGATGTTGAAAAGGTCAATTTTAAGACGGGTTCTTTCCCTAACGTCGACAATTTGCGTTTGATCGATGCGGATATGACGCGCGATCAGTTGTATAACCTGCTAGGTCGCCCACACTTTAGCGAGGGCATCAAGGTTCGCGAATGGGATTACCTCTTTCATTTCAGAACGGATGAGGGTGTTAAAACTTGTCAGTACAAGGTGCTCTTTGACAAGGACTACCTCGCCCAGAGCTTTTTCTGGAAACCCGATGAGTGTGCGCAGTTAGTTGATGGGGTGGTAGAGTCCGAGCCCGTTCAAAGCTTTACGCTGGAAAGCGATATCGGCTTTGCTTTTGATAGCGCCACCTTGTCGGCAACAGGTCATCAGGCAGTTCAGGATATTGCCAGTCAGATCAAGGCCGCAGACGAGGTAGAGGCCATCACAGTGGTGGGTTATACCGACCGCTTGGGTTCAGAATCTTATAACCAGCGTCTTTCCCAAGAACGGGCTGAGGCTGTTCGCAATGCTTTAGTCAATGCTGGCTTGTCTGCCCCTATGATTAATGCTTATGGGATGGGCCCTGCTGACCCATTGGTGCAGTGTGACCAAGGCGATCAAAATGCTTTGATTGCTTGTCTGGCTCCAAACCGTCGTGTAGAGATACAAACCCGCTAAGGTTCGTATTTCGTTTTAGTGACACCTGCATCATGACCGATGGCCTTTGGGCTTTCGGTCGTGTGCTTTTTTAAAGAGATTGCTTATGTTGAAAAAAACATTTATTGCGGCAAGTCTAAGTGTGCTTCTGGCCGCTTGTCAAACCACAACGCCACCTAATCAACGTATGAATGTGGATGATGTCGTTCCACCGCCACCCAGCCAGAATCAAGGCGCTCAACAACAGGGGCAATCAGGTCAGCAACAAGCCCAATCAGTGATTACTATTCACCTGGCCCAAGAGCAGGCCGACGACCAACTAGTAGCAGTCGATGTCGGTGATGGCAATCTATATGCTCTGCCACAGCCCGTATTGGTTCAAAGTGATATGCAGCAGGTCACACCAGTGACCGCGGAAAATGGTAGTACATTTTTGCTGATAGAAATGACCGATGAAGGCCGCCAAAAATTAGCTGCCGTCAGCGAACGAGCACAAGGCCATTACCTGCTGCTGAGTGTGCAAGGTCAACTCGTCAGCCTGGCACAAATTGGTCAGCCCTTGCAGGACGGCGAATTGTTGATGGGTACTCAAAGCCAGCAGCATACCGATGCTATCCTCGATATGATGCGTGGACAGGCTCGACAAAATCAATAAATGCCGCCTCAATAATAAAATACTTATTGCTTAGTTATTTGGCCGTTTAGTTATTGGCCGATGACGAATTGGATTTTATATGCGCCCAGATCGGGCGCATTTTTTTTGTATCCCGACCGCAAAAGGGCAATCATTGTCTGTATCGTTTAAAATCAATTGGGTTAAGAATAAGACAGCAGCTAGCCATGACTAGCGAGTAGCTATAATTAGGCCAAACCACAGTCTGATACAAACAATGAGTCTAAAAATACAATGCTAAAAAGGGCCACCAGGGCAGCTCCTTTTGTGAAATGGGTGGGCGGCAAGCGCCAATTACTCGATGATCTAACTCAGCGACTGCCTAAAAAGTTTTCAAGATATTTTGAGCCTTTTATAGGCGGCGGTGCTCTATTTTGGCATTTACATGCTACCGAGTCTGCCCAGGCTCGCCGGCCATGCGTTGGTGATTTTAACGAAGAGCTTGTCAATGCCTATAGGATTATTAAGGAACAGCCATTAGAGTTAATTTCTTGTCTTGAGCAATTTGTTAATACCGAAGAGTTTTATTACGAGGTCAGGGCATGGGACCGTTGTGATTCTTATGCACAGCGTTCTGCCGTCCAAAAAGCAGCCCGTTTTATTTATTTAAATAAAACAGGATTCAACGGGCTTTATCGGGTCAACAGAAATAATCAGAATAATGTTCCATTTGGCCGGTATAAAAACCCAAAGATAGTGGATGAAGAAAATATTTTAGCTTGCTCAAAAGTACTACATCATACGGATATCTATCAGGGGGATTTTGAATCCATACTAGATAAGGTGGCACAAGGTGATTTTGTTTATCTGGATCCACCTTATGTGCCGCTAAATGCCACATCTAATTTCACCGGCTACACCAGTGGTGGGTTTGATATTGAAATGCAGAAAAGACTAAAAGAGTTTTGCGATACACTGACTGAGCGCGAAGTAAAATTCATGCTATCAAATTCATCAGCGCCTATGGTTTACGAGCTTTATTCAAACTACCATATAGATGAGGTATTTGCGGGCCGAGCAATTAATGCAGATGCGACCGGCCGGGGCAATGTTGTAGAGCTAATCGTGAGAAATTACACGTCATCATGAGTAAAAAAACAACCAATAGCGCGTTATCACGCTAAGAGCAGACGGTGCTGGCGTCTGCTCTCATGATGGTCGGTGATAATGAGGCTATGTGTCGTCTTTGGCCTCGATGATGGCTAATTCAACACCTTCTTGTACTTGATCTCCAATCGCATACAGTAGCTCTTTGACAGTACCCGCTATTGGTGCATCGATGCTGTGCTCCATTTTCATGGCTTCGAGCGTGAGTATTTTTTGTCCTGCTTTGACTTCGTCACCCACTTGCACCTCTAGCGCGATGACCTTACCAGGCATCGGCGCTTTTAGCCCGCCATCCTGGCCTGTGTCTTCTTGTTCACCGTATAGATTGGGCAGGTCAGCGCTATAGGTATACACATTGCCTGCCGCAAAAATATGGATCAGCTGATCGTGCAGCGCCACTACTATTTTGTGACGTATATAGTCTATTTCTACGTGCAGCTGTAGTAGCTTGGAATTCTGTGACTCTACGAGTAGGGTGCTTTCCCAGCGGAGGGTGTGAGAGGTGCCTGGACGATTACCTGCTTCAGGGGTCAGTATCCAGTCTACCCCTTTGCGCATGAGCTGCACGGTATGAATTTCATCATTTTTGATGAGTGAAATGGTACGTTGCAGAACGTTGTTAATCCGCCAGCTGTCGGTGGCAGACCAAGGGTCATTAAGCAGCTCGCTAGAGAACGATTGACTGGATTCGATGCCCTGACTGATCAGACGACTAATGACCGCTGTGGGCAATAGATGATCTGGGGCGGGTTTGGATGCAAAAAGCTCATCACGGCACGCCTCAATGAGTCCAGTGCTTAGATTTGCATCCAGAAAATCCTGGCTAGAAAATAATCGGTATAAAAAACTGATATTGGTATGGACCCCCAGCAGATAGGTTTCTGCTAGGGCTTGGCGCATGCTGGTGATGGCTTCGGTACGACTAGGGGCATGGACGATTAGTTTAGCCACCATTGGGTCATAAAAAGGAGAGATTTCGTCCTCTGCACGAATACCGGAATCTACCCTCACATAACTGTATGTTTCCTTGGGGCAGATGCTAAATTCGGTATGCGGTGGCCAGTAGACAGTATGCAGCTGGCCTGTAGAAGGCAAAAAATGATTATCGGGGTTTTCTGCGTAAATGCGCGCTTCAATGGCATGGCCTGAAAAGGAAAGTTCGTCTTGCGAGTAGGGCAATGGCTGTCCAACAGCAATTTTGAGCTGCCATTCAACCAAATCAAGCCCTGTGATCATTTCAGTCACGGGATGTTCGACCTGCAGGCGGGTATTCATTTCCATGAAATAAAAGCGCCCATCTGGCTCGACAATAAACTCAACGGTGCCAGCGCCTACATAGTTGACAGCGCGGGCAGCGGCAATGGCTGCTGCCCCCATCTCTTGTCGCATCTTTGGGTTAACCCCGGGGGCAGGAGCCTCTTCGATGACCTTTTGGTAGCGCCTTTGTACAGAACAGTCACGTTCAAAAAGGTGCACCACATTGCCCCTGTTGTCGGCCATTATTTGGATTTCGATATGCCGCGGCTCTAAGAGGTAGCGCTCAATGAGCACCGTATCATTGCCAAAACTAGCTGCAGCCTCTCGTTTACAAGAAAACAGCGCCTCTTCGAATTGTTCCTCGTTTTCAACGATGCGCATCCCCATACCACCGCCACCAGCCGCTGCTTTGATCAGTACTGGATAACCAATCTCATTGGCCTGTTGTTTAAGGAAATCAGTTTGTTGATTGTCGCCGTGGTAGCCTGGGACTAGAGGTACACCAGCTGTTTTCATAAGGGTTTTGGCAGCGGATTTATCGCCCATGGCAGAGATGGCCTGCGCAGGCGGCCCAACAAAGATGATGCCTGCCTGTTTGCAGGCCTTGGCAAATGCTTCATTTTCCGCTAAAAAGCCATAACCAGGATGGATGGCTTGAGCGCCTGTTTGTTGGGCGGCTGTGATGATTTTCTCTATTTGTAAATAGCTCTGAGTGGCTTCTGAACCACCAACGTGGACAGCTATGTCACAGCTATTGACATGTCTAGATTGCGCATCGGCATCAGAATAGATGGCGACGGTACGTATTCCCAGACGTTTGGCTGTGGCTGCGATTCTGCAGGCTATCTCGCCGCGGTTTGCGATCAATAGGGTATCAAGCATGTCGATCCTCGAGAATTGTGCTGATTAGATGCGAAATACGCCGAAACGGGTTTCACCGATGGGGGCGTTCAACGCCGCGGATAAGCCCAGCGCTAAAACGCGTCGTGTCTCTGCAGGTGCAATGATTCCATCATCCCAAAGCCTGGCGCTAGAGTAATAAGGATGTCCCTCATGTTCATATTTAGCGCGTATGGGCTCTTTGAATTGCTCTTCCTCTTGGGTCGACCAATCTTGACCTTTGGTGGCTAAATTGCTGCGCCGTATGGTGGCCATTACACTGGCTGCTTGCTCTCCGCCCATGACGGAAATACGCGCATTGGGCCACATGAATAAAAGTCTAGGGCTATAGGCTCGGCCACACATGCCGTAATTTCCCGCCCCAAAGGAACCCCCAATAATGACAGTAAATTTGGGGACTGCAGCGGTCGCGACGGCGGTGACCATCTTGGCTCCGTGACGGGCGATGCCCTCATTTTCATATTTTTTGCCTACCATGAAGCCCGAAATATTTTGTAGAAAAACGAGAGGGATTTTTCTCTGGCAGCAAAGCTCTATAAAGTGAGTGCCTTTTTGCGCTGCCTCTGAAAAAAGGATGCCATTATTGGCTAAAATTCCCACTGGCATCCCATGGATGTGAGCAAAGCCAGTCACCACGGTAGTGCCATAACGGGCCTTAAATTCATTAAACTTTGAGCCATCGACAATCCGAGCGATGACCTCACGGACATCATAGGGTTGACGCGTGTCTGTAGGGACAATGCCGTTCAGTTCTGTGGGATCGTAAAGGGGCTCTACAGGAGGGCGCAGTGCAAGTTGAGGTGTTTTTTTACGATTTAAATTAGCGACGGCACGACGAGCCAATTGCAGGGCATGATCATCATTGTTTGCTAAATGATCTGCGACCCCTGAAAGGCGAGTATGGACATCGCCGCCACCTAGATCCTCGGCGGTCACTTCCTCGCCTGTGGCAGCTTGTACCAAGGGCGGGCCAGCTAGGAAAATAGTCCCCTGGTCCCTAACGATAATAGATTCATCGCTCATCGCCGGTACGTAGGCACCCCCTGCAGTGCATGAGCCCATGACCACTGCAATTTGGGCAATGCCCTCGGCAGACATATTGGCTTGATTGTAAAAGATGCGGCCAAAATGGTCTCGGTCAGGGAATACCTCATCCTGATTGGGTAGGTTGGCCCCCCCTGAGTCAACCAAATAAATACAGGGCAGGTGGTTTTCACGGGCGATTTCTTGGGCGCGCACGTGCTTTTTGACGGTCAGTGGGTAGTAGGTACCGCCTTTTACGGTGGCATCATTACAGACGATCATGCATTCTGTGCCGGCAACACGGCCAATACCTGTGATGATGCCTGCTCCAGGAGCCTCATTGTCATAGAGATTATAGGCAGCTAAGGGCGAGAGCTCTAAAAATGGAGCGCCCGGATCCAACAAGCGCTCGACACGCTCACGCGGGAGTAACTTGTCTCGATCGAGATGGCGTTGTCGTGCTTGGGGACTACCACCCAACGCGTTTTGCGCTGTTTTTTTGTGCAGATCATCGATCAACTCCTCCATGACCTGAGAGTTTTTCTTAAATGACATGGATTGAGTATTGATTTGTGATTTAATTACAGCCATGGTGGGTTACTCCACAAGTAAATTTTACAGTTGATGTTTACCCGACTTTTTCTTTTACTTTCAGTAGTTTTTCGCAATGGGATTGTTGCATGGAGATCTCTTTTAGGGTTAAGTCCAGATCTGCACGTTGCTGTTCGAGTCGTATCTTGTGCTTTTCTAGTATCTGTAGATATTGTTTTAGCTGGCTCACAGTGTCATCAGGGCCTGCATACATATCCAATAAATAAACAATTTCGGATAGTTGAAAGCCCAGACGTCTACCCCTTAGGGCGAGCTTTAGTCGCGCTCTATCTCTGGATGAGTAAACGCGGTTTCGCCCCTGCCGTGTGGGGGCAACGATACCGTGATCCTCATAGAATCTCAGGGTGCGTGGAGTAATTGAAAATTCGTTAGCCAGTTCGGATATGGTCCAGGTTGTTGATTTCATAGTTAGTGAGTAATTTAAAGCGAATAAAATTAGTGCAAAAGGTACAAAGCCTATTCCATGGGTCTGAGGGTTAGTATTTGCTCGCTGCGGCCAAAAGGGCCATGTATGTCGTGCAAAATAGAGCTGGTCAGCCCGATACCATCAGAACTATATTGCTGCGTCACCTCTACACCAAGCCATTTGCTCCTCGGTGCTCGGTACATGTGGATTTGCAGGTCAATATTAGGAAAGGCCCATGCTTGTTTTTCTTTTTGCCGTGGGGCGATTCCGTTAGCGGTATCCACCATGCCGATGAGATGAGGAAAATCATTGCTGGGCTGTCCTTTGACCATGTGTAGATCATGGGTGAGCCAGGCCATGCCTTTTCCCGGTCGGTGATCCGGCGCTATCCTGGCGCGTAGACTATTGATATAGCCCCCAGACCAATAGTTTCGTAGGCCCTGCCATTGGGGCAATTTTTCTGGATCGCTAACGGGGGCATCTTCGAGGCCATAAATCTCACTGCTGTCTTGGGTCAGCATACGCCATGCACGGGCCACGATCTGCTTTTGGCCGCGAGAATGCAGTACGGACTCTACCAGCTCGATGGTGCGCCCGGGACGAATTGTGCGTGTTTCGACAGTAAAGTCCTCTAGATGGATCAAACCAAAAATATCAAAGCTAAGGCGCGCATAGCGCATCTGTTCGCGCGGGTGGTAGCGCTCTAATTCATAGGCAATAATGCCGCTGGCAGGCCCCATATGTTGTTCGTGCTCATTCCAGGCACCCTGCGCATGCAGGGTCGGCCGGTACTGGCTGATCAATGTGTCATCGCTCGCCATGGAGGTGTCAATGAGCTCATAATACGCTGTCATGGTGGTGGTTCCTTGTGAACAATCAATCACTCAATGTGTTGTTGCCGGATAATCCAAGGGCAAACCCGAGTCACAGCGACTGCTGTGGATTGCAGCGCTGTAAGCATGGGCCTTTGGTAATACACAGGCACCAAAGTATTGGCAGGTCGCGAGTTTATGAGCATAAAAACTAGCGGTGTTACCCATGGAAATCTTGTGCGCAGCTATCAGTGCTGAGCGCAACATCAACCAACCCGCGGTTGTCACCCCCAAAAGCATGAGAAATGGGACACTATTAAAAAAGGCGCGCGGGCTGACTCCATCGTGTAATAACCATTGTGCGAGCTTCTCGCACTGTTGGTGTGCCTTTTTTAGGTTTGTAAACAGAGGCTTGATGGACGAAGGGGGTGTTTTTGTTTCTGCCAGTGTTTGGTTGATATCGGCGAGTAAGTCTAATAGTGCTTGGCCCTTGTCTAAAAATATTTTTCTATTCAGTAGGTCATTGGCCTGTATGGCGGTGGTGCCCTCGTAAATGGTGAGCACACGCGCATCGCGATAGAGCTGCGCAATGCCAGTTTCCTCAATGTAGCCCATGCCCCCATGGATTTGCATGGCCAGATAGGTGACTTCTTGGGCGATCTCAGTACAAAAGCCTTTGACTACCGGAATCAATAATTCGGCCCTTTGGGTTTGCTGTAGATCTATACAGAGCGCGGTATAGTAGGTCAGTGCACGGGACCCTTGGGTGAGGGCTTGTGCCGTCCCCAGCATACGCTGCACATCGGGATGATGAATGATTGGTGTTTTTTTGTCTGCTGCCTTGGGGGGGGGCCCCTGTATGCGTGTATGAGCATAAGCATGGGCCCTTTGTGTGGCGGCCTCCGAGATGGCCACGCCCTGTAATCCAACCGCATAACGAGAGGCATTCATCATGATGAACATTTGCTTTAGCCCATGGTTTTCCTCGCCAACCCTATAGCCAATGGCACCCTCGCTAACCTCACCTTTGTCAGCACCATATAACATGACGGCAGTAGGGCTGGCATGAATGCCTAGTTTTTTCTCTAGAGAGGCACACCAGACATCATTTTTAGCCCCCAAGCTGCCATTATGATCGGGCAAGTATTTGGGAACAATAAAAAGGCTAATCCCATGCACTCCTTTAGGGGCATTAGGGGTTCGGGCCAGCACCATATGAATAATATTTTCTGTTAGATCATGCTCGCCATAGGAAATGAAAATTTTTTCGCCATGCAATCGATAACTACCGTCTTGCATGGGTAGGGCACGGGTTTTGATTGTTGATAGGTCAGAGCCTGATTGTGGTTCAGTCAGATTCATCGTCCCAGCCCAGCGGCCCTCGAGCAATGGGGGTAAATAAATACGCTGCTGTTCTTTGGAGCCGGCACGAGCGATGAGTTCGATAGCGGCGTCTGTCAGCATGGGACAAAGTGCAAGAGCCATATTGGCCCCATGTAGGCTCTCATTAAAGGCAGAGGTAATGACCTTGGGCAGACCATGGCCACCAATTGATTCTGCGTGGCTCAGAGCTTGCCAGCCTGCTTTGGCGAATTGTTCATAGGCATCATGAAACCCTTTAGGCATACTAACCACACCATCAACTAGCTTGGGCGGATAGTGATCCCCGATTTGATTTAGTGGTGCAAACAGTTCTCTGGCAAGCTTGTCGCTTTCATTCAAAATGCTATTGATAATGCCTACATCAGCATTACCTTTGTAGTTAGAGAGAATTTCGGGTAAATCGAGCAATTCTTTTAATACAAAATTAAACTCTGAAAGTGGTGCGTCATATGCCATTCTTACCTCACTTTTTGACAAGCTTGTATACAACCTTTGTTAAATAGTCGTAAAAAACAGCTACACAGAGTTCTCCTCAGGTTACTAGACCACTTGTGCCATGGATGGTTATCGGGTTTCGTTAAATAGTTCGCGGCCAATTAAAATACGGCGGACTTCACTGGTGCCTGCGCCAATTTCGTACAGTTTGGCATCTCGCCATAAACGACCTAATGGGAATTCATTGATATAGCCATTGCCCCCAAAAATTTGAATGCCCTCGCTGGCCATCCAGGTGGCTTTTTCAGCGCAATATAGGATGAGGGCTGCACAGTCTTTGCGGATACCACGTGAGTGCTGGCCGTCGAGCCAATCGAGGTTTTTGCCTACGGTATAACAAAAAGAGCGACTGGCTTGTAGCGTGGTGTAGAGGTCAGCCATCTTGGCTTGGATGAGTTGAAACTGACCAATTGACTGGCCAAATTGTTTGCGGTCATGCACATAAGGGACCACATTATCCATGACCGCCTGCATCAGTCCTATGGGACCTGCTGCCAAGATAGCACGCTCGTAATCGAGCCCACTCATCAATACTCGAACGCCACCGTTGAGCTCGCCGAGTATGTTTTCAGCGGGTACCTCGCAATTATCAAACACTAACTCAGCCGTTGGGCTGCCACGCATGCCAAGCTTGTCAAGCCGTTGCGCGATAGAAAAGCCTTTGAATCCTTTTTCTATCAAAAAAGCAGTGATACCGTGTTGTTTGGATTGTGGCTCTGTTTTTGCATACACGACCAACACATCAGCATCCGGGCCATTGGTAATCCACATTTTAGAACCATTGAGTATGTAGTGGTCGCCTTTTTTCTGGGCCTGTAGCTGCATGCTAACGACATCCGAACCGGCCCCTGATTCGCTCATGGCTAGGGCCCCGACACACTCACCAGATATGAGCTTGGGCAGATATTTTTCTTTTTGCTGCTTGTTACCGTTGCGGTTGATTTGGTTAATACATAGGTTAGAATGGGCCCCATAAGACAGGCCGACAGATCCACTCGCGCGTGAAATTTCCTCCATGGCGATCATGTGCGCTAGGTAACCCATACTAGTGCCGCCATAGTCCTCATCAGCGGTAATGCCTAAAACACCCAGATCACCCAGCTTGCGCCATAGCTCTGCAGGAAACTGATCGGTGTGATCAATCTCGGCCGCAAGCGGGGCAATCTCTGCCTGGGCAAAGTCCCGAACTGCGTCGCGCAGCATGTCTAAATCGCTGCCCAAATTAAAATTAAGGCCGGGTAGATTCATTTATAGCTCCCAGTAGAAAAACAGCTCTGAGTAGAGAAAAACTAGCATATGTTCATTATATGACGTTTACGCTAACGTAACTCACTGTGGATAACCCTAGGTTTTAAACTTGGCGATTATGCAAGATAATTTATCTAGTTATCGGCAGTTAACGTAACATCCGAATAGACGGTTGCCGATATTTAAAAATGTCCTCACAGATGCGCTGGCTTTGTATGGATTATTCACCATGAGCAGGGCAAGCGATTATCAGTGGGATCAAAAACAAAATAATAAAACGTATAAATTAATTTAAAAAAACAGCGGTTAGTCTAACTGCAAGTATGCGTGCTCTCAATTGGGGCATGCTTGCTAAAAGAGGAGGGGGGATGGAGTCAGTAGCCCATACTGTAGACAGGGACACTGTCTTATCGTGCCGAAACATGAGTCGGTGGTTTGGTGGTTTACAGGCGATGAAGGATGTCAGTATTGATATTCGCCAAGGAGAGATCTTGGGTTTAGTCGGTCCCAACGGCTCTGGAAAAACCACTACCGTTAATGCTATTACAGGTTTTTTTCCTCCTCAGGAGGGGGAGGTCTGGTTTGGTGATACACAATTAAATCACTTTAGACCGCATCAAATCGCTCAGAAAGGGATCGCAAGGACTTTCCAAAATGTTGCGCTCTTTCATGGTATGAGCGTGTTAGACAATATTTTGCTTGGCCGTCACAACTTTATGAAATCAAGCGTGATTTCTGCCATGTGTTATTGGTGGTCTGCACAAAAAGAAGAGATCGCCAATCGGCATAAAGTAGAGGAGATCATCGATCTACTACAACTAGAAAGCGTGCGCCACGAGTTGGTCGATGTCGTGCCATTAGGCATCCAGAAACGCGTAGAGCTAGCACGCGCACTTGCGGCAGAGCCTACTTTCCTAATCCTTGATGAGCCCATGGCAGGTATGAACCAAGAGGAAAAGGAATATATGGTTCGGTTTATTTTAGATGCTCATGAAGCTCATGGTTTGACGATATTGTTGATTGAGCACCATATGGATGTTGTGACGGCTATTTGCGATCGCTTGGTGGTGTTGAACAATGGCGTAAAAATCAAAGAAGGGTTGCCTCAGGAAGCAATTAGCGACCCCGATGTAGTCGCCGCCTATATTGGTAAGGTCGAATCATGAATACTGCAGAGCTTTATGTCGATAATTTGAGCAGGCAAGCTAGCAGAAAGCTGCACCCTCACTGGGTTGATGAGGACCATTTACTCAATATACTTGCCCACAACGCTCAGCAGCACCCTACAGAGGTAGCGTTGCGCGAACGAGATCATGGTATTTGGCAGGAATACACTTGGTCAGAGTATTTGGACATTGTCCTTTGCTTTGCTGCAGCCTTAGAAAAACGTGGGGTGCAGGAGGGCGATATTGTATTGGTCATTGGAGATAACCGCCCTGCTTTGTACTTCGGGATGCTGGGCGCCATTGCTTTACGAGCCATCCCTTCACCTGCCTATCCGGATACTACCCCGGACGAATTGGCAGGACACATACACCGGGAGCGCATCCGTTATGCCCTTGCCGAGGACCAAGAGCAGGTGGATAAGCTCCATCACGTGCGCGACCACCACGAGGTGGAATTAGATCTAATTATTTATGATGATCCACGTGGTTTGGCCGATACAGAGGGCAGGGTTGCATTTAAAACCCTCGTCGCTGAGGGCGCACAAATGCTGGAAAAAAATCCCGCATTACGCGATGAGATTATCGCGCGTCCTAGTATCCATGACATAGCAGCGTTATTACACTCATCGGGCACGACGGGTGCCCCAAAGGGGATCCCGCTTAAGCATGGCCATGTTCTGTATGGTGTGCGCAATGCGGCTGCAGCGGGTTATTTCGACCAGGGCGAAGTTCATATGGCTTATTTGCCGATTGCCTGGGTCGGTGATTTTATCTTTTCCATTGGGGCGGCACTGGCACTACGTTTTGTCGTAAATATCCCCGAGGAGCAGGAAACCGCACAAAGAGACCTGCGCGAGATCGCGCCAACTCTTTATTTTTGTTCCCCCCGTACATGGTCCAATATGCTGACACGCATACAGGTCGGTATGGAGGAGTCCACACCTTTTAAAAAATGGCTTTATAAAAAGTTTATGCCTTTTGCCATTGAGTTAGAGCGGCGCGTTCTTGAGGGCAAACAGCCGACTGCTGGTCAGCGGCTGTGGCGCTGGGTTGGGGAAAAACTCATTTATGGGCCAATAAAGGACCACTTGGGCTTGAGCCGAGTCGAGCGTCCCTATACGGCCGGTGAGGCTATAGGAGAGGACATCTTTTTGTTTTTTCGTGCGCTTGGCTTGAGTTTACGGCAGTTTTACGGGCAAACGGAAAATGGTGCCCTCGCTGCTGCTCAGTCACCTACTGAAGTTCAGCTACACACCGTGGGTCGACCTTTTCCTGGGGTGGAAATAAAAATCGATCAAGACGGTGAAATTCTCATGCGTGGTGACAACGTCTTTGATGGTTATTTTGAACTGCCTGAGGACACAAAAGAGACTCTACAAGACGGCTGGCTACATACCGGTGATGCTGGGTACCTTGAAGACGATGGCCAATTGGTTGTGCTCGGCCGTGTATCCGAAGTGGTATATACCAGTAAGGGCGATCGTTTTATCCCTACTTATATAGAAAATCGCATCCAATTTAGCCATTACATTCGCGATGTTTGTGTCATTGGCCAAGGGTACGACTATTTGACAGCCATTGTGGCTATTGATTTTCAAGCGGTCGGACATTGGGCACAAGAAAATAACGTGACTTACTCATCTTATGCCGAGCTCTCACAAAGCCCTGAGGTATATGATTTGATCCAAGGGCTAATTATGCAAACCAATAAGGTACTGCCCGAGGCTCAGTGTATACGTCGTTTTGTAAATCTACATAAAGAATTTGATGTGGACGATGGCGAGGTCACGCGTACTCGTAAGCTGCGTCGTAATGTCATTGATGAAAATTATAAAAAAATCATCGATGCACTGTATTCAGATAAGTCTGAAATAGAGTTTGAGGCGCAAATCGTATATGAAACTGGTGAGGTTGGTGTGTTTAAGCGCGATTTAGTGCTGCGTACCGTACCTCAAGACTAGGGCAGAGAGACATGGCATATTTTTTAGAGCTTTTATTAAATGGCGCTTTGACTGGTCTAATGTACAGCCTGGTGGCCCTTGGTATTGTGCTGATTTACAAGTCGTCAGGCGTTCCCAATTTGGCACAGGGCGCCATGGTAATGCTCGCAGGTTATATCGTTTGGTTGCTTAGCAGCTGGGGCATATCTATTTATATATCAATTATCTTGGCCATTTTGGCGATGTTTGTACTTGGTGTGCTGACCGAGCGTTTGCTATTACGCAAGATGGTAGGACAGCCAATTATCATGATAGTGATGCTGACATTGGGTCTTGAAATATTTCTACGTGGCGTTATTCCGGGATTTTTGGGGGCTTCGCCAAAGCAACTCAGTCTAGGAATTTCCTTTGCACCTGTCATTATCGGTGATGTCTTTATTAACCGTACTTATCTGTTGGGTGGTGTGGTTGCCATCGCGTTGATTATTTTATCAACCTTCTTTTTCCGTACACGGATGGGCACGCGTTTGCGCGCGGTTTCTGATGACCATGTTTCGAGTTGGTCTGTGGGCATTTCAGTAGAACGAGCAATTGGTGTGTCTTGGGGGATGGCAGGGCTAACCGCAGTGGCCGCAGGGGTTGTTTGGGGCTCTGTACAGAGTGTTGATTGGACATTGTCGCAGCTGCTTTTTCCGGCAATTGCGGTGGTCATACTGGGAGGGCTAGATAGCATAGCTGGGGCTTTGATAGGTGGGCTGATTGTTGGCATCTTAGGCAGTGTCATTCCTGGCTATATCGATGAAATCGTTGGTGGAGGCACGCGCGAGGTGGTCACTTCCATGGTCATTTTGCTCACTATCATTTTTCGCCCTTATGGGATTTTTGGTCGTGAAGATATAGAAAGGATTTAAATACTATGTTCTATCGTTTATCAGGGGTTTTTCACACCAAATACAGTACGGATAGGCAGCTATGGCCTATCAAGTCTGACCGACGCCAGGTGTCTTTTTTGCTCATCCTGGCGGCATTGGCGCCATTGTTTTTGAGTGATTTTTATTTATCAAGCTATTTGTTGCCATGGCTGGCTTTTACTTCTGCTGCTTTATCCTTGCTGTTGTTAATGGGGATCGCGGGTCAGCTACACTTTGGTTTTGCTGCTGTGATGGCAATTGGTGCATACACAAGCATCCATCTCACAAGGCTTGGGTTTCCTTTTGAAATTTCATTGATTGCGGCGGGCTTAGCCTCATCAATTATTGGCAGTATATTTGGCGCTGCTGCGCTGCGCGTCAAAGGCCTATATTTAGTGATGGCCACCTTGGCGATGCAATATCTGGTCGATTGGACCATCGTGAACGTACCGGCAATTAGCGGTGGGGCGCAGGCCACCCTGTCGGCGCCACGCACGAGTTTTATTTTTTTGCCCCTGAATTCTGATGTCAGTCGTTATTACTTGGTTTTGCTTTGGGTAGTATTTGTCACTCTGCTGTTACTCAATATGCGTCGCAGCAGCATTGGTAGGGCATTGGTCGCAGTACGCGACAAGGATTATGCTGCTGCTGTGATTGGCGTCAATGTCGTGCGCTACAAGTTGGTGGCATTTTTTACCAGCTCTTTTTTAGGCGGAGTGTCGGGTGCCATCCTGGCTTTTTGCTACTACCAGGCGGTAACCCCTGAACAATTTTCTTTTAATGTTTCAGTGCAGTTGGTTGCGATGGTCTTAGTGGGTGGACTAACCAGTATCTTAGGTGCTTATTTAGGGACTGGTTTTGTGCTGTTGGCCCCCATTATTTTGACTAATTTAGCGGTTTATTTAAATAAAGTCGGCTTGCTACCTGTTTCAATGAACTTGCTCTCACATATACCTTTAATGGTTTATGGCTTGCTGATAATAGGATTTTTGCTATTAGAGCCCTTAGGGCTTGGCAAGGTTTATGACAACATACGCAAGTACCTCTTAGTGTGGCCCTTCCGCCACTCTGATGTGTAGACCAAGTCAAAAGGTAAATAGCTGATTAATTAGGAGGAGACTAATGAAAAAACTATTCAAACATTTTGCTGTCGCAGCAGTTGCGACGGCATTATTTAGTTCCACTGCTGTGATGGCTGAGGACAAAGAACCTATTAAATTCACAGCTGCACAGGACTTTACAGCCGTTTATACCTTTGTGAGCAGCGGGTATAGCCAAGGTCAGCGGGATTACATCACCTTGATTAACGAGCGGGGCGGTATCGATGGCCACAAGGTTGAGCTCAGCGTTACGGATACTGGCAATGAACCGCAGCGGGGTATCGAGGCCTATAACCGAGCCAAGCGCGATGGCACTGTACTGGTAGACTTTTTTAGTACGCCAGTAGCCAATGCCATGGTGGACCGTGTGCTCGAGGATGAAATCCCGATGATTATGGTTTTGCATGGCCGCGGTGATGCCAGCGATGGTAATACTTTCCCTTACCTTTTCCCCTTATCTGCTACCTATTGGTCACAGGCCGCTCGTTTGATTGATTATATTAATGAAAACGAGGGCTCCCTTGAGGGTAAGAAAGTAGCTTTAGTCCATATTGACTCGCCTTTTGGTCGTGAGCCAACACCCATTTTAGAAGGACTCGCCGAGAACTTGGGCTTTGAGTTCCGTGGATTCCCATACGCAAGCCCAGGTAATGAGCAGTCTGCTACCTGGTCCGAAGTCCGCCGATTCCGCCCAGATCACATCATTATTTGGGGCGCCGGTGGGTCACAGCCTGTTTCTATTCGTGATGCCTTACGCAACGGTTTTCAGCCTGAGCAGATCTATTCTGTAGTATGGCTAGCAGAGGCGGATATGGATATTGTGGGTCCCGACATTGCCAAGGGGGTACGCAAGTTCCAGCTGGCCGAAAGCGGCACAGAAAACCCAATTATTCAGGCGATTGTCGATGAAGTATACGGTGCAGGAAAGGGGGCTGGTGAAAAAGAAGAGGTCGGGCTGACCTATTACAACGTGGGTGTAGCATCTATGGCGATGGCTTTAGAGGCAGCGCGCCTAGCAGTTGAAGAGTATGGAGCCCCCTTAACCGGTGAAAAACTTAGCAAAGGCTTTGAGCTGCTGGATGGTTTTGATGCCCAAGGTTTAATCCCCAAGGTGACCATTACCAAAGACGATCACCAGGGAGGTGGGGCAGGTCGTGTGGTCGAGTGGAGTGGTACTGCCTGGGAGCCCATCTCTGATTGGAAAGCATCTTTCCAAGATTTGGTCTGGGAGCAAATTGAAAAAGGCGCAAAAAACTACAGGGAGAGCAATTAATAATGCTCACATTAAATAATGTCGAAGTCATCTATGATCGCGTTTTCCTTGCCATCCGAGGCGTTTCTTTAAATGTCAAAGAAGGGGGAATGGTAGCCTTACTGGGTTCTAATGGTGCGGGTAAAAGCACCACCCTCAAGTCTATTAGCGGTCTACTCGCACCTGAGCGAGGCGAGGTGACTCGTGGCAGCGTCATGTTCATGGGGGAGAGCTTACTCCCCTATGGAGCTGCTCAGCGAGTGACCAAAGGGTTGGTTCATGTTATCGAAGGGCGGCGTATTTTTCAGCATCTAACACCTGATGAAAATCTCTATGCAGCATTTAACCCTAGAGGTACGCGGGCACGGTTAAATCAGTTGCGCGATATGGTGTACGGGTTTTTTCCCCGATTGCTCGAGTTTCCGCGGACAAAAGCAGGTTATTTGTCAGGGGGAGAGCAGCAGATGCTAGCTATTGGTCGTGCATTGATGACTGAACCCAAGCTATTAATGCTAGATGAACCGAGTCTGGGTTTGTCACCTAAGTTAGTACAAGAGATTTTCGCGATCATCCGCGAAATCAATCAGGAAACTAAAACCAGCATTTTGCTGGTAGAACAAAATGCGGCGGCCGCTCTGGAAATTGTTGATCATGCGTATTTGATTGAAAACGGTCAAATTGTCATGAACGGTGAGGCTGCGGTCTTAAAAGAAAATCCCGACGTGCAAGAGTTTTATCTGGGTGATGGTGACAGTGTGGATTACCACAATGTAAAGCATTATCGGCGTCGTGCGCGCTGGCTCGCCTAGCAGGTTCTACAGCTCGCTATTTTTATACATATACACACTTAAATTAATGTATTGGGAGTTTTCTAATGTCTCAATCACCAAATGCAGAGGAGTTGCGCACCAAAGAAGAGCGCGAAGCCGCATTAATGGCAGCACTACCTGAGCAGATTACGCATGCGCAGCAATCTGCGCCGGCCTTCGCTAAAATTCTGTCGGGCATTGATGCGCGAAATATTAATAGCAGAGAAAAGCTCCAAACATTGCCTATCACGCGCAAGGCAGATTTGCTGCGCATACAGCAAGAAAATCGCAATGAAAGCGTGTTAGGGGGACTTGCTGCTGTTGGTTTTGGTCCGGATATGCCACGTGTTTTTGCTAGTCCAGGGATAATTTTCGAACCGCAAGGTAAAAAAGTAGATTATTGGCGTATGTCCAGGGGTTTGCGCGCGGCTGGCTTTCGAACAGGCGACGTGGTGCAAAACTGTTTTAGTTACCACTTTACTCCAGCAGGATTCATGATGGATACGGCAGCACAGGCTTTAGGATGTACTGTTTTCCCAGCGGGAACCGGCCAAACTGAACAGCAAGTGCTGGCGATGATGGAGCTGAAACCAATGGCTTATATAGGCACGCCTAGCTTTTTACGCGTATTGTTAGAGCGTGCCCAAGAGCTCAGTCAACCAATCACCAGCCTCGAAAAAGCAATGGTATCAGGTGAGGCCTTGCCCGAGTCGCTACGCACATGGTTTGCAGATCAAGGTGTGCAGGTTTATCAGATGTATGGCACTGCTGATGTGGGTCTCATTGCTTATGAAACTACAGCACTAGAGGGAATGGTTGTTGATGAAGAGGTCATTTTAGAAATTGTTGACCCAGACACTGGCGAGCCTGTCCCAGAAGGTGCGATTGGTGAGGTGGTCATCACCACCTTAAATCGAGAGTACCCTTTGATTCGTTATGGCACCGGTGATCTATCAGCAGTATTGCCCGGTGATTGCCCCACGGGCCGTACAAATATCCGTATTACAGGCTGGATGGGTAGGGCTGACCAAACAACCAAGGTAAGAGGGCTATTTGTGCACCCTCAGCATGTAGAACAAATCATTAGTGCCACTCCACAAATTAAAAAAGCGCGTCTACAGATTAGCGGGAAAATGGCCAATGACCGCATGGTATTGCAGGTTGAAAGCACAGAACGATCTGAGAGCCTCAAAGAGGAACTAGTACAAAAAATTCGCGATGTCACCAAACTACGAGGAGAAGTAGAGTTTGTTGAAAAGGGCATCCTGACAGATGAAGGCAAGCTGATAGAAGATATCCGTAGCTATGATTAAAATCTAAACAACAAAAAAGCGCGCC
>Ga0079226_10001247_pt1 | contig 19398 bp, 16 predicted proteins | sample Poulit2014_FD_76345 | JGI IMG/M metagenome (GOLD analysis project Ga0079226, IMG submission 76345) | Agricultural soil microbial communities from Georgia to study Nitrogen management - Poultry litter 2014 | ecosystem: Environmental > Terrestrial > Soil > Agricultural land | place: USA: Georgia... | reverse complement strand
TGGCTGCCGGGCGACGACCACCCGACGGTCTTCCCCCGCAGCTCCGAGGGGCTGTATCTGCTGCAGCGGATCCGCGACGAGGCGCACCGCGTCGCGATCTCCTACCATCGCAGGAAGCGTGCCGCATCGGCGAAGACGTCCGCCCTCGATGCGATCCCCGGCCTGGGCCCCACCCGGCGCAGGGCCCTGCTGAAGACCTTCGGGTCGGTGGCGCGCATCCGGAAGGCCTCCGTCGAGGAGCTGCAGGAGGTCCACGGCGTCGGCGCGGCACTGGCGGCTACGATTCACGCAGGACTGAAGGAAGGTGCGGCACAGGATGGCAGCTGACACGACTGCGCGGGGGCACCAGCCCGACGTCGTCCTCGTGACCGGGATGTCCGGCGCCGGCAAGTCGACGGCCGCACGGGTCCTCGAGGACCTCGACTGGTTCGTCGTCGACAACCTGCCCGCCCAGATGATCCCGGCCCTGCTCGAGCTGGTCGGCCGCGCCGAGGGCGCCCTGCCGAAGGTCGCGATCGTGACGGACATCCGGGGCCGCGGCACGCAGCGGACCGATCTCGCCGCCGCGGTCGACGAGTACCTCCACCAGGGAGTCGCCCTGCGGGTCCTGTTCCTCGACGCCGGCGACGACATGCTCGTGCGCCGCTACGAGTCCGTCAGGCGACCGCACCCCATCCAGGGCGACGGCACGCTGCTGGACGGGATCACCGCGGAGCGCGGGGTGCTCGAGAACCTGCGCCACCGCGCGGACGTCGTCATCGACACGTCGGATCTCAACATCCACGAACTCGCCCGTGAGGTGCGCAGCGCCTTCGCGGACAACGGCGGCGATGCCCTGCGCATCACCGTCCTGAGCTTCGGCTTCAAGCACGGGATCCCCAAGGACGCGGACCACGTGGCGGACGTGCGGTTCCTGCCGAACCCGCACTGGGTCCCACATCTGAGGCCGTTCAACGGCACGGACTCCGAAGTCGCCGACTACGTGTTCCAGAAGCCGAACGCGTCCGCGTTCCTCGACGACTACACCCGCGCGCTCGCGACCGCGGTGTCCGGGTACGTCGACGAGGGCCGCGCGTTCGCCACCGTCGCGCTGGGCTGCACCGGCGGCAAGCACCGCTCGGTCGCGATGTCCGAAGAACTCGCCCGTCGCCTGCGTCAGGCCACGGGGGTGCGGGTGTCGGTCCGACACCGGGACCTCGGCAGTGAGTGAGGGAAGATGACACACGGAGCACCGGACATGGGGCGCGCCCCCAGCACAGAGGAGCTGCCGCTGCTGCTGGGCGGCGTCTTCGGTCGCAAGCAGGAGGACCGACGCCGGAACGAGCCGCGCATCGTGAGCTTCGGCGGCGGACACGGTCTCTATGCGGCCCTGCGCGCCTTCCGCCTCATCACGGAGAGCCTCACGGCCGTCGTGACGGTCGCGGACGACGGCGGCTCCTCGGGCCGCCTGCGCAGCGAGCTGGGAGGACTGCCGCCCGGCGATCTGCGGATGGCGCTCGCGGCGCTGTGCGACGACGGGGAGTGGGGGCGCGTCTGGCGCGACGTCATCCAGCACCGCTTCGCCTCCGCCGGATCGCTCGAGGGCCATGCCGTGGGCAACCTGCTCATCGCCGCCCTCTGGCAGATCCACGACGACCACGTCGTCGGGCTGGACTGGATCGCCCGGCTGCTGCGCGCGCACGGCCGCGTGCTGCCGATGTCGTCTCTGCCCCTGACCATCGAGGCCGACGTCCAGGCGGCTCCGCACGAGCCGACGACCGTGATCCGCGGCCAGTCGGTGCTCGCGGCGACGCCGGGCAGGGTGACCGAGGTGCGGCTGGACCCCGTGTCCCCGCCGGCCCGCAGCGAGACGATCGCGGCGGTCGAGGAGGCGGACGTCCTCAATCTGGGCCCCGGCTCCTGGTACACGTCGGTCATGCCGCACCTCCTGGTGCCGGACCTCGCCCGGGCGATCTGCGAGTCGGACGCGCTGCGCACCCTCACGCTCAACCTGGGCGCGGCGCCGGGGGAGACGGCGGACCTGTCGCTGGTCGACCACCTGCAGTCGCTCCACAACCATGCACCGGAGCTCCGCCTCGACTACGTGCTGGTCGACGCCGTCGCCGCGGCGGGCGAGCCGGCCCTCGTGGACATCGCGGCGTCGCTCTTCGGGGCGACGGTGCGCACCCATCCGCTCACCTCGCGCAGGCCGCGCCAGCACGACAGCCTCAAACTCGCGGCCTGCTACCGTGACATGCTGCTGGACTCCGGGCTGCTCGCGGAGGAGCAGTGGTGACGGACGACGGAACGAAGGAGGCGGTGTGCCCATGGCGCTGACCGCGCAGGTCAAGGACGAGCTCGCACGGTTCGACGTGATGCGGGTGTCCGCCCGGAAGGCGGAGGTGTCGGCGATGCTCAGGTTCGCCGGTGCCCTGCACCTGTCCGGCGGGTCGATCCTCATCGAGGCCGAACTGGACACGGCCGCCGCGGCCCGCCGGCTCCGCGGGGAGATCCGCGGACTGTTCGGCCACACCTCGGAGATCGTCGCGATCACGGGCAGCGGACTGCGGCGCGGCAGCCGGTACCTCGTCCGCGTGACCGCAGACGGTGCCGCGCTCGCGCGGCAGACGGGTCTCCTCGACGCGCGCGGGCGTCCGGTCCGCGGTCTGCCCTCGACCATCGTGAACGGGGCTGTCGCGGACTGCGAGGCCGCGTGGCGGGGCGCGTTCCTCGCCCACGGATCGCTCACAGAGCCCGGACGGTCCGCGGCCCTGGAGATCACCTGCCCCGGTCCCGAGGCCGCTCTGGCCCTCGTGGGCGCCGCCCGCCGCCTCGACATCACGGCGAAGGCGCGCGAGGTGCGGGGCACCGATCGCGTCGTCGTCCGCGACGGGGACGCGATCGCCGCGCTGCTGACCCGGACCGGAGCGCACAGCGCCGTCCTCGTGTGGGAGGAGCGCCGGATGCGCCGGGAGGTGCGCGCGACCGCGAACCGGCTGGCGAACTTCGACGACGCGAACCTCCGTCGGTCCGCCCGCGCGGCCGTGGCCGCCGGTGCTCGAGTCGAGCGCGCCCTGGAGATCCTCGGCGACGAGGTGCCGGAGCATCTGCGCTACGCCGGAACGCTCCGGCTGACCCACAAGCAGGCGTCGCTCGAGGAGCTGGGGCAGCTCGCCGATCCCCTCATGACGAAGGACGCCGTCGCGGGACGCATCAGACGCCTCCTCGCGACAGCGGACAAGCGCGCCGAGGAGCTGGGCGTCCCCGGCACGGACGCGCACCTCACCTCGGAGATGCTCGACGAGGAATGACAGGAGAGCAGCACGCATGACCACTCGCATCGGCATCAACGGCTTCGGCCGCATCGGACGCTCCTTCCTGCGGCAGTCGCTCGCGCTGGACGGGGTCGACGTCGTCGCGGTCAACGACCTCACCGACAACGCACAGCTCGCCCACCTGCTGACGTACGACTCGGTCTGGGGCCGCATCGGCGCCGACGTCTCCTACGACGACACCTCGCTCATCGTCGACGGCCGCAGCATCCATGCGACGGACCGCTCCGTGCCGGCGGAGATCCCGTGGGCGGAGTACGGCGTCGACATCGTGATCGAGGCGACGGGACGGTTCAGGACGGCGGACCAGGCCCGCGGACACCTGGAGGCGGGCGCGCGCACCGTGGTCCTCTCCTCACCCGGCAAGGGGGTCGACGGGATGTTCGTCATGGGTGTCAACCACACCGACTTCGATCCGGCTGAGCACACGATCGTGTCGAACGCCTCCTGCACGACGAACTGCCTCGCACCGGTCGCGAAGGTCCTGCACGAGGGCGTCGGCATCGCCTCCGGACTCATGACGACGGTGCACGCCTACACGGGCGACCAGCGGCTCGTGGACGGCAACCACAAGGACCTCCGCCGTGCCCGTGCCGCCGCCGTGAACATCGTCCCCACCACGACGGGTGCCGCGGCAGCGGTCGGGCAGGTCATGCCGGAGCTCGACGGTCGCCTCAGCGGCCTCGCGGTGCGCGTGCCGGTGCCGACCGGGTCACTCGTCGACCTCGTGTTCACGCCGGAGCGGGCGACCGACGTCGAGGAGGTCAACGCGCTCCTGCGCTCAGCCGCCGCCGACGGCGGGCTCGCCGGCATCCTCGCCTACACCGAGGACCCCATCGTGTCGTCCGACATCGTCATGGACGACCACTCCGCGATCGTCGACGGCCTGCTGACGGAGCAGGTCGGCGAGCAGATCAAGGTCATCGCCTGGTACGACAACGAATGGGGCTACTCGCACCGTCTGCTCGACCTCGCCGCGCACATCGGCTCCGAGCTCTCCCGGACAGCGCACTCCTGAGTCCGTCCCGACCCGCGCCCCGCCCGAAAGGAACCACATTGCTGACCCTCACCCCCTCCGTCGACGTCGCGGGCAGACGCGTCCTCGTCCGCAGCGACCTCAACGTGCCGCTCGCGGACGGGTCCATCGCGGACCGCGGCCGGATCGTGGCCTCGGCCCCGACGATCCGCTCGCTCGCCGAGGCCGGTGCCCGCGTCGTCGTCGTCGCGCACCTCGGGAGGCCGAAGGGCGAACCGGACGCCGCCCTGTCCCTCGCCCCCGTCGCCGAGGCCCTGGCCGAGGAGGTCGGCCGCCCCGTCGCCTTCGCGACGGACACGGTGGGGGCCTCCGCACGTGCGGCCGTGGGGGACCTCGCCGACGGCGGCATCGTCCTGCTGGAGAATCTCCGGTTCAACCCGGGGGAGACGTCGAAGGACGACGGGGAGCGCGCCGCATTCGCCCGTGAGCTCGCGGAGTGCGCCGATCTCTTCGTCTCCGACGGGTTCGGCGTCGTGCACCGCAAGCAGGCGAGCGTCTACGATGTGGCCCGCCTCGTCCCGTCCTACGCGGGCGGCCTCGTCGCCGCGGAGGTCGAGGTCTCCCGCCGGCTGCTCGAGGACCCCGCACGTCCGTACGCCGTCGTGCTGGGCGGTTCGAAGGTCTCGGACAAGCTGGGCGTCATCGACAGTCTGCTCGAGCGCGCGGACGTGCTCGCGATCGGCGGCGGGATGGTCTTCACGTTCCTGCGGGCGCAGGGGCACGCGATCGGCGCGAGCCTCGTGGAGGAGGACCAGCTCGAGACCGTGCGGGGGTACCTCGCGAAGGCCGCTGAACGGGGGGTCGAGGTCCTCCTGCCGACGGACATCGTCATGGCGTCCTCGTTCGACCGCGATGCGGACCACTGGACGGTCGCGGCCGATGCGCTCGAATCCACACCCGCCGGCGCCTCCGCGCTCGGCCTGGACATCGGACCGCGTGCCGCCGCGGCCTACGCGGAGCGGATCCGCTCCGCTCGCACCGTGTTCTGGAACGGCCCGATGGGGGTCTTCGAGTTCCCTGCCTTCGCGGCAGGCACCAGGACGGTGGCCGAGGCGCTCACGGAGGCACACGGCGGGCGGGCCGATGGTCGGCTCACCGTGGTCGGCGGCGGCGACTCCGCCGCGGCGGTCCGCGCACTCGGCTTCGCCGACGACGATTTCGGCCACATCTCGACGGGTGGGGGCGCCTCGCTGGAGTTCCTCGAGGGGCGCACGCTGCCCGGCCTCGACGTCCTGGAGGGAGGAATCGCATGATGACGGCGCAGCGCACCCCGCTCCTCGCGGGGAACTGGAAGATGAACCTCGATCACTTCGAGGCCCTCACGCTCGTGCAGAAGCTCGCATGGGCGCTGCGGGACGCGAAGGTCGATCTGGACGCGGTGGAGGTGGCGCTCCTGCCCCCCTTCACCGACATCCGCTCGGTCCAGACGCTCGTGCAGGGCGAGAAGATGGACCTGGTCTACGGCGCGCAGGATCTCTCCCCGCACGATGCCGGGGCCTACACCGGCGAGGTGTCCGGCGCGTTCCTGAAGCGGCTGGGCTGCACGTACGCGCTCGTCGGGCACAGCGAGCGGCGGGCGCACCACGCGGAGGACGACGCGGTGGTCGGCGCCAAGCTCCGAGCGGCGCTGCGGCACCAGCTGACGCCCGTCCTCTGCGTGGGCGAAGACCTCGCCGTGCGGGAAGCCGGCGACCACATCGCCCGGGTGCTGGCCCAGGTCGACGGCGCACTCGAGGGAACGACGACGGACGCACTGACCGGTCTCGTGCTCGCCTACGAACCGGTATGGGCGATCGGCACCGGCGAGACGGCCGGCGCCGCGGAGGCGCAGGAGATGGCGTCCGCGATCCGCACGCGGCTCGCGGAGACGCACGGGGACGTCTGCGCCGGATCGACGCGGATCCTGTACGGGGGCAGCGTCGCTGCGGACAACGTCGTCGACCTCGTGTCGGGCGACGACGTGGACGGGGCGCTCGTCGGAGGAGCGAGCCTGGATCCGACGGGATTCGCTGACCTCATCGACGCGGTGCACCGAGTAGACTGAGGTCATTATGGAGATCCTCAACTGGACGCTGATCGCGCTCCTCATCCTCACCAGTGCCTTCCTGATCCTTCTCATCCTCATGCACAAGGGGAAGGGCGGAGGCATGTCTGACATGTTCGGCGGCGGAATGAGCTCGTCGCTCGGCTCCTCGGGGGTCGCAGAGCGCAACCTCAACCGGTTCACCACGCTCGTCGCGATCATCTGGGTCGCGAGCATCATCCTGCTGGGAGTCTCAGTCCGCTTCGCCTGACGGCAGGACGAGCGCCCCGCCCCACCGCACGCACAGAGGGCCCGGAGGACTGCACCGTCCTCCGGGCCCTCTGCGTGTCCGCTCCTATCGCGGCGAACCGGTCTCCGGGACAGGCTCTCCGTCCGCTTCCGCGGTCGCCTCGTCAGCCGGTGCGGGCTCCTCGTCAGGGAGCCTCGGCGGCGCATCGGGCAGCGCCTCGATCGCCGCGAGCAGATGGGCGACGCCTGCACTGCGGTCGGTGAGTGTCAGCCTCAGGACCCTCCTGCCGAGGTCCGTGAGGACCTGCGCGTCACCGTCGGCCTGCGCCTTCTGCAGTCGGCCGAAGTCGAATCCCGCCTCGGGCACCTCGAGCGACGGACCGGTGTCCGGGGCCGCCGTGACGAACAGGAACGCGCCGTCCGGTCGTCCTCCCTTGTGCAGCTGACCCGTCGAGTGCAGATAGCGGGGGCCCCAGCCGAACGCGACGGTCCCGCCGGACTTCCGCGCCAGCGCCTCGCGCAGCGCACCCGCTGCCGTATCGTGCTCAGCGCTCAGGAACACCTGCACGGCGAGATAGGCGTCCTCGTCGTCCCGGGACGGGAACAGATCCGCGATCGCGGCACCGAGCGTCGGCGCCCCCTCCTGCGCCGAGGCGTCGTCCGCCTCGTCTTCCGTCTCGTCGTCCGCGGCCCCGTCCACGGGTCCGGATGACGCCGCTGGGCTGTGGACGAGGACGGGTCCATCCTCGAAGGCGGGACTCTCCGTGGAGGCTGGGCCGTCCGTGGAGGCAGGCGCATCCGTGGAGGCGGGTGCAGCGCCGCCCTGCAGCATGTCGCGGGCACGCTCCTTGGCCGCCTCGACGTCCGGCTGGTCGAAGGGATCGACCCCGATCCCGGCGCACAGCAGGGCGGTCGCGGTCTCCCACACCAGGAGCTGGGCCCCCAGCGGCGCCTCGTAGGACACGGCGACCCCGGAGACGGGCTGATGCGTCCCGACGGCCGGGCCCAGATAGCCGAGCGCAGTCGCCGCGTGCGCGTCCTCGAACCCCGGCGCGGTCACGGAGGCGCACGCGACGGGGAGCAGTCCGGCCCCGTCCTTGCCGGAGGATTCGGCGATCAGCTGCTCGAGCCAGTCGGGGAGCCCCGCCAGGGCCGCGTCGGTCGCCGCGAGCGCCAGCGTGCGCACCCCGCGCGCGTGCGCGGCCGTGAGCAGGGCACCGATGCGCAGCGCGGGGTTGTCCTCCTCGTCGGTGCGCACTGCGGGCGCGACCCCGGCGGCCTCGTCGACGACGGACTGGACGTCCGCGCCGGCGAGGCCCGCCGGAACCAGTCCGAAGGCCGCCAGTGCGCTGTAGCGACCACCGACGCTGGGATCGGCGAGGAAGACACGGCGCCAGCCCTCCTCGAGCGCCTGGTGCGCCATCGGGGTGTGCGGGTCCGTCACGGCGATGAGGCGGCTGCGCGGCTCGATCCCCGCGGCCAGCAGCGCCTGGGCGAACGCGGAGGCCACGGAGACCGTCTCGATGGTCGTGCCCGACTTCGTGGCCACGACCATCGCGGAGCGGTCCAGGTCCTCGCCGTCGCACAGCGCTGCGATGTCCAGCGGGTCCGTGGTGTCGACGACGACGAGGTCGGCCCGGTGCGCGCGGGCGATGACCTCCGCCCCCAGCGATGAGCCGCCCATGCCCGCCAGCACGATGCGGTCGATGCCGTCCGCGGCCAGTTCCTCCCGCAGCGCGTCGATCTGCTCGATGAGCCCCGCCGCACGCGTGTGGAGATCGGTCCAGCCCAGGCGCTGCGATGCCAGCTCCGCGGCGTCGGGGCCCCAGACCGTCGCATCGCGCTCCGCGATGCGGGAGGCGAGGTGCAGGTCCACCATGCGGGTGAGCTCCGCCTCGAACACGTCGGGGGCCGGGAATCCGATGTCTGTCGTCATCGCTGCTCCTTCACTCGTCTCTCAGCCGTCGGCGCTGAGCCGCCCGGTCACCGTCGCGACCAGTTCGTCCCAGCTCACGGAGAACTTCTCCAGCCCCTCGCGCTCCAGCGTGTCCATGACGTCCGCGTAGTCGATGCCCAGCCGCGAGAGCGCGTCGAAGTGCTCGTCGGCCGCCTGATAGGTGCCCGGCATCGAGTCACCGCCCACCGTGCCGTGGTCGGCGAACGCGTCGAGGGTCTGCTCCGGCATCGTGCTGACGGTGTGCGGCGTGCCCGGACCGCTCACGTACATCGTGTCCGGGTACGACGGGTCCTTGGTCCCCGTCGAGGCCCAGAGGAGCCGCTGCGCCCGCGCGCCCGCCGCCTCGAGGACGCGGAAGCGCTCGGAGTCGAAGATCTGCGTGCGCACACGATGCGTGAGACGGCAGTTGGACAGTCCCGCCCCGCCCCGCAGTCCGGCGGCCTCGTCGGTGCCGATCGCGTCGAGGCGCGCATCCACCTCCGCGTCGATGCGGGACACGAAGACGGAGGCGACCGAATGCAGGGTGGACAGATCGACCCCCGCCTCGCGGGCGCGCTCGAGTCCGGACAGGTATCCCTCGACGACCTTCCGGTACTGGTCGAGGCTGAAGATCAGCGTGACGTTGACGCTGATCCCGCGCTCCATGACGCGGGGGATCGCGAAGACACCCGCCTCGGTCGCCGGGATCTTGATCATGACGTTCGGACGGTCGACCGCAGCGGCCAGGCGGCTCGCGGCCTCGATCGTCGCCTCGCCGTCATGGGCCAACGACGGGGGCACCTCGAGCGAGACGCGCCCGTCGACGCCGTCCGTGCGCCGCCACACGGGTGCGAGCAGGTCGCACGCCGCGCGCACGTCGGCGACGGTCAGCGCGTCGATCGCCTCCTCGGGGGAGACCCCCGCCCGCGCCAGCTCGTCGGTCTGCGTCGCGTACGCGGCGTCGGAGGCGATCGCGGACGCGAAGATCGTCGGGTTGGTCGTCACGCCGACTATCGAGTGCGTCTCGACGAGGTCGGCCAGCGCCCCCGATTCGAGCCGCGTGCGCGACAGGTCGTCGAGCCACACGGAGACTCCGGCGGCGGACAGATCCGCGAGCGGTCGGTTCTGCGTCATCATGCCTCCTCATGGACGGCGGACAGTGTGTCGCGGGCGGCGTCCGCGACGGCCTCGGCGGTGAACCCGAACTTCTCGAAGAGGAGGGCCCCGGCCGCCGACGCGCCGAAGTGCTCGAGCGAGACAGCGCGACCGTGCGTGCCCAGCCAGCGGTGCCAGCTCTGCGCGATGCCGGCCTCGACGCTCACCCGGGCGCGGACGGCGGTCGGCAGGACCTGCTCCCGGTACTCGGCAGGCTCGCGCTCGAACCACTCCATGCAGGGGACGGAGACCACTCGGGCCCGCGTGCCCTCGGACGCGAGCGCATCGCGCGCCGCCAGGGCGAGCTGCACCTCGGAGCCCGACGCCATGAGGATGACGTCTGGCTCGCCGCCGTCGGCGTCCGCGAGGATGTACGCGCCCCGGCGCGCACCGTCCGCGGCGGCGACGGCCGTCCGGTCGAGGACCGGGAGGCCCTGGCGCGTGAGGACCAGGCCCGACGGCCCATCGGCGCGCTCGAGCACTCGCAGCCAGGCCACGGCGGTCTCCGTCGCGTCGGCCGGTCGGACGACGTCCAGACCGGGGATCGCCCGCAGGGCGCTCACGTGCTCGACCGGCTGGTGGGTGGGACCGTCCTCGCCGACGCCGATCGAGTCGTGGGTCCACACGAAGATGTTCGGCAGCCGCTGCAGCGCCGCGAGCCGCACGGCGGGCCGCTGGTAGTCGCTGAAGACGAGGAAGGTGCCGTTGTAGGGGCGGGTCGGTCCGTGCAGTGCGATGCCGTTGCAGACGAGGCCCGCGGCGAACTCGCGGACGCCGAAGTGCAGGTTCCGCCCGTAGGGGTTGCCCGGGAACTTCGCGGAGGAGCGCTCGACGGGAAGGAAGGACGGCTCGCCCTTCACGAGGGTGTTGTTCGACCCCGCGAGGTCGGAGGATCCGCCCCAGAGCTCCGGCATGAGGGGAGCGATCGCGTTGAGCACGGTGCCCGATGCCGCACGGGTCGCGATCGAGGCGCCGGCCTCGAAGTCGGGCAGCGCCGCGGCCAGACCCTCCGGCAGCGTCCCGGAGCTCACGCGGTCGTGGAGTCGCGCGCGCTCCGGGTTCGCCGCGCGCCACGCCTCGAACCGGGTGGTCCATGCGGCGTGCGCGGCGGCTCCGCGGTCGCGCACCGCGCGCGTGTGCGCGAGCACCTCGTCCTCGACGATGAAGCTGTCCTCCGGGTCGAACCCGAGCAGCTCCTTCGTCGCCGCGACCTCGTCCGCGCCCAGGGCGGCGCCGTGCGCCGCCCCGGTGTTCTGAATGGTCGGCGCGGGCCAGCCGATGATCGTCGACAGCCGGATGAAGGAGGGGCGCGGGTCGGCCTTCGCGGCCTCGAACGCGGCGTGGAGCGCGTCGACGTCTTCCCGGTACTCGGCGCCGCCCTGGGTGAAGTCGACGTGCTGCACATGCCAGCCGTAGGCGGCGTAGCGGGCTTCGGGATCCTCGCTGAAGGCGATCGACGTGTCGTCCTCGATCGAGATGCGGTTGTCGTCCCACAGCACCACCAGGCTGCCCAGCCGCTGCGTGCCCGCGAGCGAGGACGCCTCGCCGGAGACCCCCTCCTGCAGATCGCCGTCGCCGGCGATGACGAAGATCCTGTGGTCGAAGACCGATTCGCCGGCGGGCGCCTCCGGGTCGAACAGTCCGCGCTCCCGGCGCTGCGCCATCGCCATGCCGACCGCCGACGCCAGTCCCGTGCCCAGCGGACCGGTCGTGATCTCCACGCCGTCGGTGTGCCCGACCTCCGGGTGGCCCGGGGTCAGCGAGCCCCACGTGCGCAGCGCCCTGAGGTCATCGAGCTCCAGGCCGGTCCCCGCCAGGAAGAGCTGGATGTACTGGGTGAGGCTCGAGTGCCCCGCGGAGAGCACGAACCGGTCGCGGCCCGGCCAGGCCGTATCGGCCGGATCGTGGACCATTGCGCGCTGGTACAGATAGTACGCGGCCGGTGCGAGACTCATGGCGGTTCCGGGATGGCCGTTGCCGACCCGCTCCACGGCGTCCGCCGCGAGGAGTCGTGCGGTGTCGACGGCCCGGCTGTCGAGGGAGGACCACGTGAGGCTGCTCGTGCTGGTCATGCGCGCGATTCGTTCCTTCGGGAAAGCTGCTTGCCCGCCCGCGTCGGGAGGGCACTGACGCGGCTCACTCTACCGGGACGCGCCGGGAGGGGGTGCATGTGCAGAACTCTTCTACGAGGGATAGAATCAAGCGGACGATCCCGAACCCAGGAAGGCGCAGCCGGCACCGTGTCTCTCCCTCAGCGCTCCGCGCACCACCACTCCGCAGACGAGAAGCCTCTGCAGCGGGCGATCGACGAACGACGCGCCGGAGCGCGCGGCACGGGCTCGCTGGGCGACACGCTCCGCGCCTACGTCGCCCTCACCAAGCCGCGCGTCATCGAGCTGCTCCTCGTCACGACCGCCCCGGTGATGTTCCTCGCCGAACGCGGCCTGCCGAACCTGTGGCTCGTCGTGGCGACCCTGATCGGCGGTGCCGCGGCGGCCGCCTCGGCCTCGGTCTTCAACTGCATCGCGGACCGGGACATCGACGCGAAGATGCGCCGCACGGAGAACCGGCCGCTGGTCACGGGTGAGATCACCCCGCGGGCGGCCACGATCTTCGCGTTCGCGCTGGGCTTCGGCTCGATCTTCTGGCTGGGCGGCTTCACCAACTGGGTGGCCGCGGGCCTCACGGCGGTCGCGATCCTGCTCTACGCGGTCTTCTACACACTCGTCCTGAAGCGCCGGACGAGCCAGAACATCGTGTGGGGCGGTGCCGCCGGGTGCATGCCCGTGCTCATCGGCTGGTCGGCGGTCACGGGCTCGCTCAGCTGGGAGCCGCTCCTGCTGTTCCTCGTCGTCTTCTTCTGGACGCCCCCGCACTACTGGCCGCTGGCGATCAAATACAAGGCGGACTACGAGGCGGCGGACGTGCCGATGCTGCCCAACAAGGTGCCGCCGACGAACGTCGCGAAGCAGATGATCTGGTACACGGTCGCGATGCTGGCCTCGTCGTTCGCACTCATCGCCGTCGCGCCGATGGGCCCTGTCTACATCGCGGTCGCCGTCGCGGCGGGCGGCTGGTTCCTCTGGGAGTGCATCGCCTTCATCCGCCGTGCGAAGGCGGGACTGTCGGGGACACGGTTGCGCGCTATGCGCGTCTTCCACGGATCGATCACGTACCTGTCCGTGCTCTTCCTCGCCGTCGCGATCGACCCGTTCCTCAACCCCTGGGTCTGATCGGCCCGGTCTAGAGCGGCCCGGTCTGATCGGCCCGCACGCATGACGACGTCCCCGCGGGGACGCGAAGTCCGAGATCTCGGACTCTGCGTCCCCGCGGGGACGTTCTCGTGCGCTCGGGCCCACGACTGCTCGGCCGCGTGAGGCTCAGGCGGCCGCGGCCTCGGCGGCCTCGTCGCTGCGGAACTCGACCCCGTTGTCCCGAGCGAGCCGCGCCTCGCGCTCACGCACCCGCGGGATGTGATCTCCTCACCGAAGGCCGTGAGCTCCTCCTGGAAGTGGAGGTACGCCGTCAGGAGCAGATTCACACCCTGCTTCTTGTACTCGATGATCCGCTCGGCGATCTCATCGGGGGTGCCGATCAGGCCCGTCTTGAAGCCGTCGTTGTACTGGACGAGATCCGTGAACGACGAGTCCGCCCACATGCCCCTCCCGTCGCCGGTCGACGCCCCCGCCTGCTGCACGGACCGCTGGAACCCCTCGACCGCGGGCCGGTGCGCGCCGGCGACGATCTCGCGCAGCTGCTCGACGGCGTCCTCGCGCGTGTCGCGGGCGATGACGAACCCGTTGATGCCGAACCGCGGCGCCTCCGGGGCGGTGCGCGCTCCGGACCGCGAGGCCTCGATCACACCTGCGACGTTGTCGGCGTAGTCCTCGAGAGTGCGTCCGTTCGAGAAGTACCAGTCCGCCACGCGACCCGCGGTCGCCTGCGCTGCGGACGAATTGCCGCCGAAGAAGACGTCCGGATGCGCGCGACCGGGCACGGCGACCGGTCCAGGCCTGAGGCTCACGCCGTCGATCGAGTAGTGGCGCCCGTGCTGGGTGTAGTCCTCCTGGGTCCAGATCCCTCGCAGGGCGCGGATGAACTCATCGGTGCGCACGTATCGTTCATCGTGCTCGAGCCAGGGGAGGCCGAACCCCGTGAACTCGTCCTTGAGCCACCCGGAGACGATGTTCACCGCTGCGCGACCGCCTGAGAGCTGATCGGCGGTGTTGATGAACTTCGCCAGCACACCCGGGTGCCACATCCCCGGGTGGACGGCGGAGATCACCTTGAGCCGCTCCGTCGCGAGCAGGAGTGCGAGCGAGAAGGCGGTGGCCTCATGCTGCTCCGACGCGCCGTAGCTGGCCTGATACCGCGTCTGCGTGAGCGCGTACTCGAAGCCCAGGCGCTCCGCCGTCCGGGCGAGCGTCCGGTTGTAGTCGATGCCCCAGTCCGTGCGCTGCTCGACGGTGGAGATGACGAGGCCGCCGGACACGTTCGGCACCCAGTACGCGAACTTCAGCGGCGAGGCCAGGTCGGCCACGGGGGAGATCGGTGCTGCCATGGTGGTCCCTTCGATCGGTGCGTGGAGCGCGAGGCTGAGGGCTCGCACGCCCAGCATCCGACGAAGGTCGCTCAGCTCACCGCCCGATCGTCATAGTGGCGACTCCGCTGTCACACGGCGACACATCGTGTCATGTCGTCGCGGGTGCGGGCTTCCGGGTGGCGCCGTCAGCGGACGGGACGGCGGGTCGGCCGTCCTGGGGCGGGCGCAGGTAGTGCGCGTCGACCAGCCAGGCGACCGCGGCCAGGACGGAGCAGACCCCGATGATGTGCAGCGCCACCAGCACTTCGGGCACACCGGTGAAGAACTGCACATAGCCCAGCACGCCCTGCGCGAGGACGACGAGCGCGAAGACGATCAGGGGGCGGCGCAGCATGCGCGCGTGGGGGTGTCCCCGGCGCACGGCGCGCTGCGTCATGACGAGCATCACGGCGGTCACCGCCACGAGGGCCCAGACCGGGGCCGCGTGCAGACGGGACATCAGCAGCGTGTCCAGGCCGTTGCGCGCACTCAGCTCGTCGCCCGCGTGCGGCCCCGCACCGGTGACCAGGACGCCGAGGAGGACGACGATCCAGGTGAGGACGAACGCCGTCCAGGTGAGGCTGCGCGCCGCCCGTGTCCCCACGGGGCGCGCGGGCCCCCCGGAGTCGTACGTGCGTCGCACGAAGAGCACGGAGACGACGACGGCGACCGCCGACGGAACGAAGTGGCCCGCGACGACCCACGGATTCAGGCCGGTGAGCACGGTGATGCCGCCGAGCACGGCCTGGACCGGCACGATGGCCGTCAGGCCCACGGCGAACCACACGAGGTCCGGCCGCGTCCGGAACCGGCGGAGCAGCACGAGGATCGTGACGACGCCGAGCACACCCAGGCTGACGCCCAGCAGACGATTGCCGAACTCGATCGCGGAGTGCATCGTGAGCTCGCCGTGCGGGGTGATCGACTCGGCCGTGCAACGCGGCCACGTGGGGCAGCCCAGGCCGGAACCGGTGAGCCGCACGAGGGCTCCCGTGAGGATGATCAGTGATTGGGCGCTGAGCATCATCCAGGCCAGGATGCGATCGATGCGTGACGTCACGGGGCGGGAGTCCTCACTGGAGTCGTGCAGACGGGCGCTCAGCATTCTAGTCGGTGCACGCCGCGGGCGCCCGCCCGACGACGCGGATGGGACCGGCCGTCTCAGTCGACGGAGAACCAGTCGACGGGGGATCAGTCGAAGGAGAACCAGCGGCGGGCCGCGAGGGTGCCGATCAGGGCCCACACCACGAGGACCGCCAGCGCGGGCCAGGCGATCGCGCCGTCGACGACGGCAGCCCGCAGGGCTGAGCCGAGGGCCCCGGGCGGCAGGAGCTCCAGGGCCCGCCCCCACGCACCCTCGCGGTGGGAGAGCAGACCCCCGACCGAGCTCATGAGGACCCAGAGGAGGTTCGCGACGGCCAGCGTGGCCTCGGGCCGCAGCGTGCCCGCCATGAGGACGCCCCACGACACGAGCGCCGCCGCACCGGCCAGGAGTGCGAGGGCCGCACCGGGCCAGTTGATCGTGCCGAACGACAGCCCCAGGGCGGCCGCGGCGGCCAGCAGCAGGAGCGTCTGGACGGCGAGGACGCCGACGACCGCGCCGAGCTTGCCCCAGATGACCCCCGCGGCGCCCAGCGGTGTCGTCGCGAGCTGGCGCAGCACGCCGTAGCGCCTGTCGAACGCGGTCTGGATCCCCTGTCCGGTGAACGCGATCGAGGCCACGGCCACGCCCAGCACGCCCGCGGTCGCGAACTGGATCGCCGAGGTCCCGGCCGGCACGGTCGCAAGCGACGAGAGGACGTCCGTGCGGGCCAGTCCGATGAGGATGATCAGCGGCAGGATGAGCGAGAGCAGCAGCTGCTCGCCGTTGCGCAGCACCGCCAGCGTCTCGAAGCGCGACTGCGCGAGGACGCGGCGCAGCGAGTCGGCCGTCGTCACGGACTCGGACGTCGTCAGCGGGTTCGCCGCCGTCATCGGAGGCTCCTTCCCGTGAGCTCGAGGAAGACGTCGCCCAGGGATCGGCCGCGGAAGTCGAGCGAGCGCACGTCGACGGAGTGGTCCGCCAGGACACCGGTGATCCGGTGCAGATCCGCGGCCCTCGGCGGGGCGTCCAGCGTGATCACGGCCCCGTCGACGTGCAGGGTGCCCTCAGCGGCGAGTGCGAGCAGCGCCTCCTCCGGGGGGTCCTCGCCCAAGACGATGCGCACCGTCTTCCCGGGGACCTCGCCGCCGTCGGTTCCCGTGAGCCCTGCGACGGTGCCGTGCGCGATGACCCGACCGTGGTCGATCACCGTGACGACGTCTGCGAGCCGCTCTGCATCCGCCATGTCGTGGGTCGTCAGCACGATCGCGGTGCCGGCGTCGCGGAGCTCGGCCACGACCTCGTCGACGGCGATGCGCGCCTGGGGGTCGAGGCCCGCGGTGGGCTCGTCGAGGAAGACGAGCCGGGGTCGGCCGATCAGCGCGGCCGCGAGCCCGACGCGCTGACGCTGCCCGCCGGAGAGCCTCCGGATCGACGTGTGGGCGAAGGCGTCGATGCCCAGCCGGGCGACGAGCTCCTCGACGTCCGCGGGCTCCCGGTAGAGGCGGGCGAGGTGGCGCAGGACCGCCAGCGGCCGGGCCGACATGGGGAGGCCGCCGTCCTGGAGCATGACCCCGGTGAGCTCCGCGGTTCGGGCGTGGTGCCGGCGCGGGTCGAGGCCGAAGATGCTCACCTCGCCGGACGAGGGGGTGCGCAGTCCGACCGCGCAGGCGATCGTGGTCGACTTCCCCGCGCCGTTGGGGCCCAGCAGCGCGTGGACGGCCCCCTCCCGGGCCGTGAGTGAGACGTCCTCGACGGCTCTCGAGCGACCGTACGACAGGGCGATGCGCTCGACGCACAGGGGGAGGGAGCTCATAGGCACCTCACTGTACTGCGTCGGAACTGACTGCGTCGGAGGTGCCGCGCAGTCGGACGTCCCCTCCCGGTGGTGCCCGCACCCGCGAGACCTGAGATTCAGACAGAGATGCAGACAGGAGACGTGAGATACAGACAGTGAGATACACGACACGGGGGCCGGAACATCCACGGTGGCTCCCGGCGTTTACATCAGTACAATTAGGGAAGAGACTTGTTGCAGAACGCACGGACGAACTGGTGGGAGGTGTCGGTGACCGCAGCGGAATCACTGCCGACCGAAGACGGCAGGACCCGCCAGCGCGTGCTGGGATCCGTGCTCGACCACGGCCCGGTCTCCGCGTCGTCGCTGGCGAAGATGATGGGGCTCACCGCCGCCGCCATCCGCCGTCACCTCGACGCCCTCACGGACGACGGCCTCATCGAGGTCCGCTCGCTCGCGGGTCAGCGGGCCGGGCGCGGTCGTCCCGCGCGCCACTACACCGTCACCTCCGCCGGTCACGCGCAGATCTCGCACTCCTACGACGAGCTCGCGGTCGACGTGCTCGAATACGTCAGATCCACAGCCGGCCCGGAGCTCGTCGAGGGCTTCGTGGAGCAGCATACGGACCGCCTGCGGGAACGTCTGCGCGAGCGGCTGCCCGATTTCCGGCCCGGAGCCCAGGGGGAGGGGACGGTCGCGGAGCGTTCGCGCCGCCTCGCCCGCGCCCTGGACCGGGAGGGCTTCGCCGCATCGGCGACGCCGGTGGCGGCCGGCACGCCGATGGAGGCGATGCAGCTGTGCCAGGGGCACTGCCCCATCCGCAATGTGGCCGAGCACTTCCCGGAGTTCTGCGAAGCGGAGCTCGGCGTGCTCTCCGAATACCTGGGCGTCGACGTGCGCCGTCTGTCGACCCTCGCCGGCGGCGCACACGTCTGCACCACACACATCCCCACGTCCGCGCTGGCTCGCCCCCTCATCGGGGAGCCGGGGGCGGACCCCAGACAAGGAGGTTCACGGTGACCGATACCGCCGAGACCAACAGGATCCTCGAACTCAACCCGGAGCTCAAGGGCATCGGCGCCTACCAGTACGGCTGGCACGACGCCGATGAAGCAGGTGCGGCCGCGGAGCGCGGGCTCAACGAGGATGTCGTGCGGAACATCTCCGCACTGAAGGATGAGCCGGACTGGATGCTCCAGCGCCGCCTCAAGGCCCTCAGGCTCTTCGAGAAGAAGCCCATGCCGTCCTGGGGCGCGGACCTCTCCGGCATCGACTTCGACGACATCAAGTACTTCGTGCGCTCCACGGAGGGTCAGGTGCAGTCCTGGGAGGAACTCCCGGAGGACATCAAGACCACCTATGACCGCCTGGGCATCCCGGAGGCGGAGAAGCAGCGCCTCGTCGCGGGAGTCGCCGCGCAGTACGAGTCCGAGGTCGTCTACCACCGGATCAACGAGGAGCTCGAGCGCCAAGGCGTCATCTTCCTCGACACGGACACCGCTCTCAGGGAGCACCCGGAGATCTTCGAGGAGTACTTCGGCACCGTCATCCCGTCGGGTGACAACAAGTTCTCCGCGCTCAACACCGCGGTGTGGTCCGGCGGCTCCTTCGTCTACGTCCCGAAGGGCGTCCACGTCGAGATCCCGCTCCAGGCGTACTTCCGCATCAACACGGAGAACATGGGCCAGTTCGAGCGGACGCTGATCATCGCGGACGAGGGCTCCTACGTCCACTACGTCGAGGGCTGCACCGCACCCATCTACAAGTCCGATTCCCTGCACTCGGCCGTGGTCGAGATCATCGCGAAGAAGGACGCCCGCGTCCGCTACACGACGATCCAGAACTGGTCGAACAACGTGTACAACCTCGTGACCAAGCGCGCGATCGCAGAGCAGGGCGCCACCATGGAGTGGGTCGACGGCAACATCGGCTCCAAGGTCACGATGAAGTACCCGGCGATCTGGCTGACGGGCGAGCACGCTCGCGGCGAGACCCTGTCGGTCGCGTTCGCGGGCGCGGACCAGCACCAGGACACCGGATCCAAGATGGTGCACGCGGCGCCCCACACCCAGTCCTCGATCGTGGCGAAGTCCGTCGCGCGGGCGGGCGGGCGCTCCGGCTACCGCGGCCTCGTCCACATCCACCCGGGGGCGCACGGCTCCTCGAACAACGTCCTGTGCGACGCGCTGCTCGTCGACGACAACTCCCGGTCGGACACATACCCGTA
>Ga0079226_10001246_pt1 | contig 19398 bp, 22 predicted proteins | sample Poulit2014_FD_76345 | JGI IMG/M metagenome (GOLD analysis project Ga0079226, IMG submission 76345) | Agricultural soil microbial communities from Georgia to study Nitrogen management - Poultry litter 2014 | ecosystem: Environmental > Terrestrial > Soil > Agricultural land | place: USA: Georgia... | reverse complement strand
TTTTGTGGTGATTCAATAATATCAAGGAAGGCACTTAAAGTATAGAAAAAGAACGATGAAATCCATTAGGAAATCATCGTTCTTTTTTCCTGTCTGAGAATTAGTTTTTTCCCAGACACTTTTCGTAGTCACTGATAATTATTCTTAGTCATTTTACCCTATTTGACGAAGAATAAACAAAAACGACGAAGAAAAACCAGCAAGATTATTTCTTGCTGGCTAAATAAATATTCTAATTAAGCAATCCACGCTTAAAGTTTTGCCATGGACCTAAATCATCAGTTTGTAAAATCAACTTCGGATAGATACGTCTGATCCACATAAAGGAAATTACTATTGCTAACAAAGCAGCCACAGCTGAAATTCCTGCTTCAAAGCCAGTCGCATTTCCTTTCAGCACTCTCATTGGCATAATGAATGATGATAAGAATGGAACATATGACAAAATCTTAGCCCAGATCGGATCACCTGCTGATTGCAAGTTGATTGCGATCAAGAAGCCAACAATACCGACAGTCGTCAAAGGTGAAACTGCCTTATTTGCATTCTCGCTCTTAGCAGTCAAAGCACCACAAAATGCGGCGAAGATGATGAATAATACTAAAGCTAGTACCGTGAACAGTAGGCCCCAGGACAAAAGGTTGCCTACGACTTGGTCAATCATCGGTTTGAACTTGTTGAAACTGTCGCTAACCCCACCAATATACGGTGCAGCATAATAACAACCTGCTAAACCTAACGCATAAATTAACACCTGGGTAATAATTTCACCAAAAATGCCCAAAATTTTACCAGTAAAGTAATCCCCACCTGGCATACTGGAGAAGATTACTTCCATCATCTTGGTGCCCTTCTCGGTCGCAATATCTTGTGCCGTTACTTGAACGTAAGTTAAAACCAAGAAATATAATAAGAAAATCAGAATGAAGAAGGTTATTTCTTGTACCGGATTATCGGCACTGCCGTCAGATTGTTTGATAGTCTGTTTGAAATCAACTTGATTCGACAATGCCTGTATTTGCTTAGCAGATAATTTGGCTGCTTTTAAGTTCAAGTTTTGCTGGACATTTTTTAGACTAATCAAAAATTCTGACTTAAGATCATCGTCCATCTTCTCATCGCTGTGATAAGTAGCAATTAAGCGATTATCCTTTTCTTGAACTACTACGTAACCATCAATGTCGTCATTGTGGTAAGCCTTCTTAGCCTTGGCGACGCTGGCGTAGTTGTCAAAATCATCCGACTTCTTGACTGATTGGCGTAACGCCGCATTGTCAGTTACCACGCCAACATAACTATCGTCACCACTACCCGTCATGAATCCAATTCCAAATATCACGAAAACCATAATGAATGGTGCTAAAATCATGAATAAATATGACCATGTCTTAACTTCTCTGCGGTAGGTTTCTTTCGCTACTAACCAAATCTTATGCATGACGGGCACCTGCCTTCATCTTAAATATTTCATCCAGTGTTGGTGGTTCTTGATCAAAAGTCTGAATATATTGGCCAGCAGATAACTCATCAAAGATTGCTTTGCCATATTTTTCATCTTCAAGAATGAGCAGCTTAGAGCCGTTATTCTGTGCGATGGCATCCGTTACACCAGGCAATTCACGAAGATCACTCAAGCTCTTGTCTGTTCTAACAAAGATCCGAGTCAGGCCAAAGCTATTCTTGATCTCATTGACCGGACCGTTTAAAACGACACGCCCATCATTGATCATCACGACATCATCACAGAGTTCTTCAACGTTACGCATGTCATGATCAGAAAAAATAATCGTTGCACCATTTCTTTTTTCTTCAAGAATCAGCTGTTTCATCAAATCAACGTTGACGGGATCTAATCCGCTAAAAGGTTCATCCAAAATAATTAATTTAGGCTGATGAATCAAAGTAGCGATCATCTGGACCTTCTGTTGATTACCTTTAGACAATGATTTGATTTTATCGGTAGGTAAGCCTTTTACGCCTAAGCGTGATAACCAATCAGGCAGTTCTGCCCTAGCCTTCTTAGCTGACATCCCTTTCAAGCTGGCTAAAAAACTAATTTGATCAGCCACGGTTAATTTAGGCATCAAACTGCGTTCTTCAGGCAAATATCCTACTTGATCATAGTTTTTGGCATTGAACTTTTTGCCATCAATACTAATCGTACCGGTATAATCCACGAAGTTCAGAATGCTGTGAAAAATCGTTGATTTTCCGGCACCGTTTTTACCGACCAAGCCTAGGATGTGGCCATTCTGCACGGAAAAGCTCACATCGAATAAGACTTGATTAGCACCGAAGCTCTTATTGAGGTGGTCGATCGTTAACATAGTTTATCCTTTCGTCAACTTTTATCGTTCTTGTCTCTTTTCATGGCAAAAGCCACAAAAAAATGAAAAAGTTATCACAGAAATTAATTAGTAGAACTTTTCCCAGTGAATGACTGCTTCTCAGCGTTTTTTTGCCTAACACAATAGTGCGATAAGTATATTGACCGCCACGCCGTCCTGCAATCGTTCTAATTACTGCAGCAATTAAACTCACGACTAGCACAAGTACAATCACTAAAATAATCGATTTCGTATTATTATCCATATTCATTCTAAAATAGTAAAGCAAAGAACATTCCGCTGATAAATTCGCCAATTATTTCCCAGGAAAATATTTCCTTCATCAAATTAAAACTATTGAGGTTCATTAACCAGTCAAACAATACACCTACTACTATGAAAAATAGACCGGTTAAGATCATGTTTCTAATCATAGTAGTTACTTTAATCTTAGAAAAGGTTGCAGCAATAACGCCATGCTCGATCAAACTTAATGTAATAAAGGCCCCAGCCATTGAACCAAAAACGGCTCCGATAGCGATTTCAGCTAATTGATTAACTAATGGTGCGTTCTTTAAGTCATAGCCAATCCACATAACGATTGGTAAAACAAGCATCCCTACTAACATGCCAACCAAAATCTTACGATTATCACGTTCAAATTTAGTCTGTTCCATGATTATTCACTGCTTTCTAAATAATTGAATCTGAATCTTTTTGCACTTTCATTCCATACTTGAATACCAAGTACACCACATACAAAACTGCTAAAAACAATAATCCATTAGTAATGCCATTCGGATAGACATAATTCCGAGTTTGTGCATTAACCAGCTCATGATTGCAGGCAATTATAACGTAATCAATAATTGAACCCACCGTATAACAAGCAACTGAAATTAATAATTTTTTGAGCAGTTGCAAGTTCTTTGCCGCAAAGTAAATTTCTTGCTTAATGTTTTTGACAATTAAACGTGCGTAACGACAAATCAAGAATTCAGCGATAGCCATTACCATGAATAACATTCCTAATCCTACAATGAGCCAGATGAGTTGTACATCTGAAATATTATGTACGCCCAAGCCTACACGGAATCCGTCGCGAAAATCTGCGTTGGATAAGCCAAATAAACCCACACCTACTGTGCCAATGCCGAAAATTACGCCGAGAACACAAATCACTTGATATATCCAAGTTAATATCGTTAATAGATTTAAAATAAACTTTTTCATTTTCTTACTCCTCTATGAGTTAGCTTTTAATACGCTTCTCATATATTATTGTATATCGATAATTAATAATTGAAAAGGGGTAAAATAATATTTTATCAAGTATATTTATTTATCTTCAATTAAGACACTGCCCCAACAATCCTCACTACATTATCTTCCATGAAATTCCGTCTTTTACCAGTTATGCGCGTTAACGGCGTTTGGTTCATCCCCTTTTATAAAATCATATTAAAACGACAGCTTCACATGTAAAGAAGGACCGATTTTGAAGAAAAAGTAGACCGATTTGGTATCAAAAAAGCTCCAACTAGTTCATGAAATACACTAGTTGAAGTCTTATAATATTCAACTTTAATATTTTTCCACCCACAAAAAATAGCCACCGAATTTAATCGATGGCTACAAACTTATTTTTATTTTTCTACGTATTCACCGTCGCAATAATCAAAGACAACTTCGCGATCAGCTAACTTAACTATAATCTGTTGATATTCATGTGCATAACCATGATGTGCCAACTTAATTTCCACATGACCGTCAGCAACTTCCACATCGTACCAGTTGTATTCGCCATTTTGGTAATTGAAGTCCAGACCGTTATCTTGGTAATGAGTGTACTTACCTTTGTCGCCAAAGACTCTGAAGGTCATGGTCTTATCTGGCTCATCAGAAATGTGGCTAACTTCATTGCCCCATGGCAAAATCGTATTCTTCTTAATAAACAATGGCAATTTATCAATTGGAGCGTCAACCAGGATCGTATTCTTGCCGCTATATTCAACGCCATTCCAGAAATCAATCCATTCACCTTCTGGCAAGTAGACTGCACGGCTAGTTTGACCTTCTTGAACAACTGGAGCTGTCAAAATGTCTTCGCCCACCATGTATTCATCATTCATGTTATACACATGTGGATCATTTTCATAATTCAAAACAAGTGGACGCATGATTGGCAACCCAGTTTTACTTTCACGATAAAATTCATCGTACAAGTATGGTACAAAACGGTAACGTAACTTCAAGTACTTACGATAAATTGATAATGTTGGTTCGCCAAATACCCATGGCTCTTGTGAGCGAGTGCCTAGAGCTGCGTGGTTTCTGTAAAGTGGGCTAAACAAAGCGCCTTCAATCCAGCGAGTCAAAAGTTCAGGGGTAGTATCGGCACCAAAACCACCAATATCAGTACCGGCAAAAGTAAAACCACTCATCCCCAAGTTACATAATTGCGGAATCATCATTTGCACGTGTGTCCATAAACTTTGGTTATCACCAGTCCAAACTGTGGAAAACTTTTGTGTTCCAGCATATGCAGCACGAGTAATTACAAATGGACGCTTGCCCGAGTACTTCTTAAGTCCCTCATAAGTTGCCTTAGCCATGTTATGACCATAGACATTGTGCATCTTTTTATGAGTGGTTTCCTCATCTTCATTATGGAAGACTACATCTTCTGGAACTTCACCTCTAAATGAAGCTGGTTCGTTCATATCGTCCCAAATACCTGAGACACCTAAGTCAACTAAGTACTTGCAGTTCTTAGCCCACCATTCACGTACTTGCTTGCGACCAAAGTCTGGGAAGACTGCATCCCCTGGCCAAACTTCATTCACATAAACAGTGCCATCTGGAGCCTTAACGAAGTAGCCCTTTTCAAGACCCTCTTGGTAGATCTTGTAGTCGTCATCCTTCTTTACACCCGGGTCGATGATCGTAATAATTCTGAAGCCGAGCTTACGCATCTTTTTAACAAAATCTTCTGGAGCTTCATAGGTATCTTTTCTCCAAGTGAAGACACGATATCCATCCATGTAGTCGATATCAAGGTGTAAAACATCGCATGGCAAATCATATTTGCGCAAATTTTCAGCGATCTTTTCTACTTGTTTTTGGCTGACACTATAGCCCCAACGTGATTGTTGATAACCTAATGTCCACTTTTGAGGCATTGGTACACGGCCGGTCAGATAAGTATAGTTAGTGATAACTTCCTTAAGTGAATCACCGCCAATAATGTAGTAATCAATATTGCCATCAACTGCTGAGTAGTAATAATAATTGTTGCTTTCTTTACCTAGATCAATGTGGTTGCGGTAAGTATTGTCAAAAAAGATACCGTAAGGATGACCATTTTTAATACCAAGTAAAATTGGAATTGACTTATAAAGTCGAGTGAAACTTTCTACTTGCGGATCAGGATTATCAGTATTCCAGTTGTCATAAGCATAATGACGCTTGTTTAAGAAACCTGTTTTATCACCCAGGCCATAAAATTGTTCATCTCTGGCTAAAGTCTTGATAATTTCATAATAGTTTTCATCATGCATGCCCAGCAATTTCTTAACATCATGGCCTTCTGATTCAGCTAGCTTCAAGTGCTCTTTGTCCATCTGACGATCGATTGGCGTTCTACTGCCGCGATAATCAATAATTAACGGATCGCCTTTTTCATCATAAACATCAATCTTTTCGTCATCGTATGCCTTAACAGTTAACTTTTCAGTTGTTATTTCAGCATGATCGCCTTTATCTTCAACATCAAAGTCAGTCTTAATTTCCTTATCGCCTTCAATGGCGTAAGAATTGCTGGCGTTGCCGCGATCTTGAAACACACGAATAATCTCTGGAGTTAAGACTGTTAACTCTAAAGGTTTATCTTGATAATTCAAAATAATTTTTTGTCCATCTTTAGTAAAGTTAATTAATTTATTAGTCATAAAATTCCCCTATTCAAGCCTTTTTGTATTCGCTTTCAATTTTAGCATAATAGTGCGCTCGATTAACTTAAAACTGGGAATCCGAAACTTTTTCCAACAAAAAAACCGCCTTGCGGCGGCTTCGTTAATTGAAAATATCTGACATTTTAGTTGGAATATTATTATTTTTAACAAAATATTTTTTAAAAGTAGTGAAATCTTGGTCTTCTCGATCTCGGTGTACGTACATATCATGCACTGCCCAAAATGCGGTAATTGCTAAATTAACACCTAGAACAATCAATAAACCAATCAAAATATATAGTAAGTACATCATTATACGTACACCTCCTAAATCGTTATCTGGCCCAGCGTGATATCTTCAATGAAATATCTTACAAAAGCCTCTCCAAAACTCATGCCTTGTCCATTGTAGACATGCCATTCTTCACGCTTTGCTCCAATTGTTCTAGCCATACTGACTAAAAAACAAATGGCTAAATAAACTAAAACTATGTTTGCAACTATCATAATGACCATGTCCACACGTCCTTCCGCATCTGTATCACTTAACTAATACACTAATATCTATTGCCTAATTTGTCAATATCTAATTCAAAATTTCACTAATGGATTTTATTTATCATGCTTCCCGCCAATATACAAAAAGCCATAAATCGCTGGTCCAATTACAATTGCACCGGCAACAGAAGTAACTAGTACTACGACAAAACGTGGCATTGCAAAAAAGTCTGCACTAAAACCCTTACCAGCCCAGGCTCCGACAAATACTATTGCCCAAGCAATTAGCATTGAAATAAATAATTTTAAAGCTGAAAATTCATTTTTATTTTTCATCATCTTCACCTTTATCTTCATCATCTGGCACATACTTAAGCAAATCACCAGGTTGGCAATCTAATGCCTTACAAATTTTGCTAAGTGTATCAAAACGAACACCATGTGCCTTACCTGTTTTCAAAATAGACAAGTTCGCCGGTGTAATCCCAATTTCTTTAGCTAAATCTTTTGACTTCATCTTTCTTTTTAACAGCATAAAGTCAACAGTTACTTCAATCATCTGTTTTCATCCCCATTAAATAAAAGTATCTGATTCTTGTTGCAGCTTTAAACCAGATTTAAATACTAGATAAATAATATAGATAATTGCTAAAAAGATTAAGGCATTCCAGCTACTTGCTACCCATTCACTAGAAAGCTGGTCTGCTTTAGCAAATTCACCAGTCACGCAAATCAACAAGACATTGACCCAATTTAGTATAGTATAAATACCTACAGTCGCCAGCAACCGCTGCAATAATTGCAGGTTATCTTGTTCAAAATACTTCTCTTGATTTAAATTTACAATCATTTTTTGTAAATAATGAACAATTACAATCATCACAATATCGGCAATTAATGCCACAGCAATCACCATCCATGCTGAAGGACCATTGCTTACTTTAAAAAATGGAGTAATCATCATCTGGCGAATCCAGCCTTGCGTTCCGGGCGTTATGACTGCAGCAACTAAAAAGATCAAATAGAAGATCGCCATCAAAACAAAGTATATTTCGCCAATCCAGGCTACGATGTTAAGTAATTTAAAAACTTTATTTTTCATTTATATTCTCCCTTCCTAAATAATCTTGTTAGTGTCATCACGTAAGGCTAAGCCATGCTTAAAGATCAAGTAGACAACATAGACAATCGCAATAAATACCAGATCAGCAATATATGCATTAGGATAAAATGGTGTGCTGTCCATTGGCAAGATAATTGCCCAGGAAATAATTGACAACACTGTATAAACAATTGATCTAATTAACAATTGCTTCAATTCATGCAGGTTAGCCTGATCAAAGTAAACTTCTCGCTTGATATTCTTGATCAAGTGCCGAACATTATGAATGCCAAGATTAAAGAAAATAACAGCTATCAAACCAATAATCATAAAAGATGGTAGTATATGCCAAAATTGGCTACTATACTGGCGTAAACCAGGTTCTTTAGCAATTTCTCTGATTACATCTGGCATTTTAACTAATAAGAATACAAAAGATCCTGCCATGAGTGTACATACAGCAATTGAAAACCACATAAATATTTCAATAATCTAGCTAATTATCGTTATTAGATTCAAGATAAACTTTTTCATAATTCATTCCTCCCTATAGAGTTATCTACCTCTCATTAATTTTATTGTATTACGATAATTATTAGCTGTAAATATATAATTTTATATTGAGGTGCAAAAAAATAGCTATCAAACCATTTTAGGTTAATAGCTATTTTCTTATATTTAATTTCTGTTTTATCTTCTACCAATGCCCGAAAAGGCCAAGCCTAAGGCTGCACCACCAAGTGCTCCTGCTTGATGAGAGACAGGGCGAACACCATTAGCAATCTCATAGTGAAATTCAGTCACACCCTTAGATAACTTGCTTTGCCAGCTTAAAGGATCAAGACCAACACGAATTAAGTTGCAAACATAGTTAGCTGATTCGCCAGTTTCGAGTTGATGCTTAGCATTAAGCAAAACTTTGCGTTCTTCTGGTTTAGTATTTTCGTTTACTAACAAATCAGTAATATTATTCAAAAGCCAAATCTTCAAGTCGTTTTCATCTTCTTGATACATTTTGAGACCTTCTTTGATTTTTCATTTGCTCTTATTATAGTCCTAAAAAATCAAAATGAACCTTCAAAATTAATTCTCTAATCAACGAAAAGCCTGGCAAAAAATCGTCGCAATTATGCCTTCATAAAGCGCAGCCATTCCCCAGGGGACATGATAATCTTCTTTTACTATTATGTTCCAAACATCTATTAAATCATTCATTCTCTCATATAACCTATTTACAAGATTACGATTTACTATATTATAATATTGTAAATTATAGTCCAACAAAATACCGAACCAGCTTCGCACTGATTCGGTATTTTTTACTTATACATATATTTCTTACATGCTTCTTCAGGATCCATCCCGTGACGAATCTTAAGCGCAACCTCAATTGACACGTCAGCAATAATTGATTGCGGATCAATCACGTTATAAGGATGATCTGGTGCCTTTTCTTGAGCTAAAGATAATTCAGTACAACCAAGCAAAATAACGTTGCAGCCATACTTATCATGCATTGTTTTCAAAATCTTGTGATACAGGTCATGATCAACAATGCCTTTTTCTTTAATATCAGAATAAATCAATTCATTGACCATCGGCTGAATCTCAGGACCACCTAATTCTACCGTCCTGCCAACTTTTTGAATTTCATCGGCATATAAATGATCATAAATTGACCCTTCTGTAGCAATTAAGCCAATTTTCTTTTCATCAGGATAATTATCAATAAAATTGTGCACTGCAATCCGCATCATATGCAAGAATGGCTTATCAGTAAGTGCTGCCAAATCATCATAGAAATAATGCGCAGTGTTGCATGGCATTACCAAAAAGTCTGTTCCTAGCTTATCCTGGCCTTCTACATCATCTTTTAAATCATAAAAGAAGTTAGGCTTAGAATGATCCTTAATATAAGCAGTTCTATCAGGAACTTGAGCATCATTAACCAAAATATAGTTTAAATAATCTTGGTCTCGCGCAATTTTTACTCGATGGTTAATTAAACGAACATAACTTTCAGTGGCAATGGTTCCCATCCCACCAATAATACTAAAGAAATGTTTCATCTTATCTTCTACTTTCTAAAATGCTCTTTTTGACCTTCTAATTCATTGATCACTTCTTGAGCAACTACGATATCTGATGGATATGGAGTATTTACGCCGCGAATCTTTTGGAATGCATCTGCACCCTTGCCGCAGATTAAGACTACATCATCTGGACCAGCCATAGCAATCGCGTCATGAATAGCTTTCTTACGGTCTAATTCAATTGTAACGTCGCATTTAGAGTGATCGATACCTGAATCTATTTCTTCGGCAATACTCTTAGGGTCTTCGAATCCTGGATCATCAGTAGTCAAAAATGCTTTATCTGCATATGCACTTAAACTTTCACTAAAGCCTGGACGACGAGATACCCCTTTATCACCAGGCGCACCAACGACCACAATAATCTTAGGATTATTAAATTCACTTTGCATGAAGTTCATTAAAGCCATCATCGAAGCTTTATTGTGTGCATAGTCAACTACAACCATTCCGTGGCTCTTAGTTCTTTCAGTTTGCATACGACCTGGAATAGTTACATCACGAATACCCTTAGCACATTGATCATAGTTAAGGCCTGCAAGACCAGCACCGATAATCGCAGCAGTACCGTTTGATTCATTAAAGTCACCAAGCATCTTCAAAGTATAGTCACCGTTGATTGGCAATTTACGTGCCTTATTACTAGAGCAGAATAACTTGAAGCGAGTTTCCTTCATATCTAATTCTTGAGAAGCAAATCTGAAGTCAATTGGTACCTTTAAATCCGGATTTTCAAAATCTTCTCTAGCAAATAAGTAAATGCTATCAGGATTAGTAGTAGTGGTTGCTGCAGCGTAAACCTCATTGAAGTGAGCAGTTTCTGCATTGATAATACACTTGCGTGAATTTACCAATAATTGCAACTTGCAGTGTAAGTAATCTGCAAAATTAGGGTGTTCATTTGGTCCAATATGGTCTGGACTAATATTCAAGAAGAAACCTAAATCATAAGTTAAACCAAAGACACGATTCTTCTTGTATGCTTGACTTGAAACTTCCATTACCAAGTGAGTCATTCCGTTATCAACAGCAGTACGCATGTCACGGAACAAGTCCAAACTTTCTGGGGTAGTCAAACTAGACTTAAAACTATCTTCTGGCTTTGGTCCAACAACGTCATTAACTGATGAAATCAAAGCAGTCTTGCCGCCATTAGCTTGGTCGAGCATTCCCTTTAAAAAGTATGCAGAAGTAGTCTTACCCTTAGTTCCAGTAAATGCTACTACATACAAATCATCTTGTGGAAAACGGAAGAATGCTGCTGAAAGTAATGCCATTGCCTTTGATACGTCACGTACGATCAATGCATGCATCCCTTTACCTTCTGGATAAGGTTGTTCAGCTACGTAGCAGATTGCTCCATTATCTTTAGCCATTGATAAATATGTTGGTCTAAAGCCTGCACCTTTACAGAAGAATAAAGTGTCAGTTTGGATATCACGTGAATCATATGACACGTATTCCATCTTGGTTGCTACAGTATCTTGTACTGCACTTGACTTAAGTAAATGATGCTCTTTTAAAATTAAAATACAGGTATTTAAAGAAATACTCATTTTTTCTCCTCGTTGTATTAAAACATTTCAGTCAAAATTATAACACAGCTAGCCCTTGCTGTTTGCCTTCTTAGGATTAAGTGGTAAACGAATAATAAAACTTGTCCAATTCTTATCCGATTCGCATCTAATAGTTCCGTGATGCAAATCAACCACACCCTTGGTGATAGAAAGTCCCAATCCTGTACCACCAGTTTTTGTATTGCGCGATGTCTCCACGCGGTAAAAACGATCAAATATCTTTTTCAATGATTTCTTCGGAATAGGTTCACCATTATTTTCTACACGTAATTCAACTTCACGTTTATTTACTAGATTAGCCACTAATTTAATCTGCGTAGCGCCAATACCGTATTTAAAGGCATTAGAAATCAAATTATTATAAACTCGCACTAATTTTTCTGCATCAGCCTTAATGATTAAATTTTTGGGCCGAGCTTCAATTTTAATTTCTATTTCCTTTTTCTCAGCTTCTAGTTCAAATCCCGCAGCAACTTGCTCTAACATTGAATAAATATGTAAATTGCTCAAATTCAACTTAGTAGATTTAAGGGTAGTATATTCAAATAAATCATTGGCAAGAGACTTCATCTGCTCAGCCTTAGTATACGCAATGTTAACGTATTTTTGCTGATCTTCTGGTGAGGCAACCCCACTTTTCAACAATCCCAAATAACCAATAATTGAAGTTAACGGCGTTCTGATATCATGCGAAACGTTGGTAATCAATTCATCTTTTGACTGTTCAATTGCACGTTCCTCATTAATTGAATTAACCGTACTATCAACTAAAGAATTAATAGAATCAACCACACGTTGCAAATCTGGACGAACTCGAAAGTTGATTCGATGATCAAAGTGTCCACTTGCAATATAATGCAATTCTGAAATTACGTGGCGTAGCTGCATTTGATGATAGCGTCTAATCAGTCGCCAATATAAAACGACAATATCGCCTATCTCCATCAAAATAATAAACGTATTCTGCCAAGACCAAAGATGATACCCACCAGCAAATGTCATTGTTTTTTTCAAAAAATAAATGCCATTAACTAAGCTCTCATCTTGCAAAATAGCCAGGTGAATCAGAATAATAATTGATAAATTTAACAAAAGCAGAAGGACGATGGTTACCACTCCTTCTGCAAACAACTCACTTTTTTCAGCGCCAGTAAGCTTGACGCGTTCTTTTTTCATTAACTACGCCTCGACTTTATATCCTACGCCCCAAACGGTTTGAATGACATCTTCACCGCCGGTAGCTTTTTGAATCTTATCACGCAAGTGTGAAACGTGAACCATAACAGTTTTAGCTGAAACAATAGATTCTTGTTGCCATACGCGTTCAAAGATTTCATCTGCTGAAAATACCCGGTTAGGATGACTAGCTAAAAGATATAAAATACCAAATTCAAGAGCAGTTAATTGAATTGCTTTGCCATCAATAGTTTTAACTTCGTGTGAATCACGGTTAATAACTAATGGACCTACCTCTAAAACATCTGGTTCATCATCTTTAACTTGTTTTTGACTACGACGAAGAAGTGAACGAACCCTAGCCATTACTTCAAGTGGATTGAATGGCTTAGATACATAATCGTCGGCACCGGTGATTAACCCTTGAATCTTGTCCATGTCGCCAGTCTTAGCTGAAACAATAATAATTGGAATATCTGAATCTTTTCTGACTTCCTTAATTACTTCAATTCCTGACATATTTGGCATCATTATATCCAGTATCATCAAAGCGATATCTGGAGTCGTGGTTAATTTAGTAATTGCTTCTTTGCCGCTATATGCCGCAATTGGTTCATAACCTTCATTTTTCAGATAGATGCTTAATAATTCTACGATTTCCTTGTCATCATCAACAACTAAGATTTTCATAAAGAAAACCCCTCTCTTTATTTTGCTAATTGATTATAGTCTGTATCTTTATCTACTAGTGTAGCAGACCCTATGGTCTATATTTTACTATTTTTCAATAAAAGGCTGAAAGGTAAAGCTATTTTTTAGAAAAATACAAAAAATAGAGCAACTTGTGCTCTATTTTACTTCTATTCAATTTCTTTTTTACCAGTGTAAAGCTCATAGTAGTAACCCTTTTGCTTCAATAGCTCTTCGTGGTTACCAGATTCAATGATATGACCATGATCAAGTACCAAGATCAAATCAGAGTTTACGATAGTTGACAAACGGTGGGCGATAACAAAACTAGTTCGTCCAGCAAGCAAGTTGTCCATACCTGCTTGAACCATCTTTTCGGTCTTAGTATCAATACTTGAGGTTGCTTCATCCAAGATCATTACAGGTTCGTCAGCAATCATCGCTCTCGCAATACTGAGCAGCTGCATTTGCCCTTGTGATAAATCTCCACCGTCTCCATCAATCACAGTATCATAGCCATGATCAAGATCGTGAATAAATTCATCGGCATGTGACAATTTAGCTGCTTGGTAAACATCATCATCACTAGCTTCAGGATTACCAAAGCGGATGTTATCCATGATAGTGCCAGTAAACAAGTGTGTTTCCTGCAAAACAATTGAAAGTGATCTACGCAAATCATCCTTCTTGATCTGTTTAATCGGGATACTATCATACGTAATTTTACCTGAATCAATATCATAGAATCGGTTCAACATATTTGAAATGGTAGTCTTCCCAGCACCAGTTTCACCAACCAAGGCAACTTTCATCCCTGGCTTGGCATTGATTGAAATATCATGCAAAATTTGGTGTTCTGGAACATAGCTAAAATTAACATGATCAAAAATGATGTGTCCGCGAACCGGTACTTTCTTAACAGAACCATCTTTTTCAGGAACATTCCAATTCCACATACTGCCGACTTCAGCACCTCGTGAAATTGTAACATCACCATTGTCAGTTTCAGAAGCTTGATCTTCCAAATTAAAGATTCTTTCGGCACCAGCTAAAGCTATCACAATTGAGTTCAACTGTTGTGAAATCTGGGCAATTGGCATACTAAACTGCTTTGATAATTGCAAGAATGAACCAATAGCACCAAGAGATAATGGAGCCCAGCCGTTAATAGCCACAGCACCACCAACAAAGGCAATTAAAACATAGAGCAAGTTACCCATGTTACCCATAATTGGGAAAAGGATAGTGGCATAGGTGTTGGCCTTACCTGAAGCTTGACGCAATTCTTCGTTATACTTATCAAAACCTGTTTTAGATTCTGGTTCATGACTGAAGACCTTAATAACCTTCAACCCATTAAGCATTTCTTCGTTATAACCATTGATTTGTCCCAACTTCTTCTGTTGAACTTGGAAGTAGTGACTTGATCTTAAGGTCAAGAAACGCACGATACCAAATGACATGGCAAAGATAATGAATGAAAATACAGTAAGTTGCCAGCTAAGTGAGAACATCGCTACCACAACGAAGATCAAACTTAAAGCTGAGTTAGTAAATTGTGGAATGGACTGTGAAATCATCTGCATCAAGGTATCGATATCGTTAGTATAACGACTCATGATATCGCCAAATTCATTTTGATCAAAGTATGAAATTGGCAAGCTTTCCATGTGGGTGAACATTTCGTTACGAACACGGAATTGTACCTTTTGAGCTAACACACCCATTAACATGTTGAACAAATAGTTAGACAAAAATCCAATGGCATAAATACCAAACATTACCGCAATAGCAGTTGCAAGTGGACCATAATTTGGCACCTTTTCCTTAGTTAGCGGAATAATGTAATCATTGATTAATCGTTCAATAAATAATGAACCGATAACATTACTTGCCGCTGCTAAAACGATGGTAATCATGGAAATGATGAGCATCCATGGACTTGTACTGTTTACTAATTTAAGCAAACGCATCAAAATCTTAATTCGATTGCCCTTAGTTTGATTTTTATTATCTACTGCTTGACCCATAACGCTCACCTACTTTCCTTGTTCTTCTTGGAACTTAGCAATTGAACTATAAAGCTCATTAGTCTTCATCAATTCTTCATGCGTTCCAATATCTTGAATTTTACCGTGATCCATCACGATGATGCGGTCAGCATCCTTAATTGAAACAATTCTTTGTGAAATGATGATCTTCGTTGTATCTGGCATGTCTTTAGCCAAAGAAGTTCTAATTTCACGTTCAGTACTGGTATCAACAGCTGAAGTTGAATCATCCAAAATTAAAATCTTAGGATTCTTAAGCAAGGCTCTCGCAATAGTAATTCTCTGCTTTTGACCACCAGAGACGTTATTACCACCTTGTTCGATCATGGTATCGTAACCATCCGGCATTTCACGAATAAAGCCATCAGCATGCGCAATCTTAGCTGCAGCTACAACTTGTTCATCGGTTGCATTTTCGTTACCCCATTTGAGGTTATCTTTTACTGTACCAGTGAACAAAACGTTGTTTTGCAAAACCATCGCAACGTTATCACGCAACGTCTTTAAGTCATATGACTTAACGTTATGACCCGCTACACGAACGGCACCTGCCGTTACATCATATAAACGCGGAATCATTGAAACCAAAGTTGACTTAGAAGAACCCGTTTCACCGATAATTCCTAGAGTTTCACCCGATTTGATATGCAAATTGATATCATGTAACGCATCAGTCTTGTCAGCTAGTTCATATTTAAAACTTACATGATCAAAAATAATTTCACCATTAGTTAAACGCTTAAGTGGCTTTTTAGGATTTTCAATAGTTGGCTTTTCAGTAATGACGGCAGCAATACGACGACCACTGGCACCTGAAACAACTAATTGGGTAGTAATCATAGCTAAAATATTCAAACTGAACAAAACAGAGTTTGAATAAGTAAACATTGAGATAAGTTGACCAGTTTGCAAACTGCCACCAACAACTTCTTTAGCACCAAACCAGCAGATAGCCAAAGTTGAAATGTTCAAAACAGCCGCTACAACTAACGCATTTAAAGACATAATCTTTTGTGCGGTAGCGAATAACTTATAGATAAAGCCTGATGACTTCTCAAATTGTTTAATCTGATCTTTTTCTTGAACGTAAGTCTTTACTTCGCGAATACCCCGAACATTTTCACGAACGACTTGGTTCATACGGTCATATCCTCTAAAAATTTTAGGGAAATATGGATATGCTGCTTTAATAATTAATCCTAATAGAATCGCAAAAATTGGGCCTATAACTAAGAAAATCAAAGATAATCTTGGACTAATTATGATAGACATCACAATTGAAACGATGAACATCATTGGTGCTCTAACCGCAATTCTGATAATCATCTGATATGCCATTTGTACGTTATTAACATCAGTAGTCAAACGCGTAACCAAACTGGCACTTGAGAAACGATCAATATTTTCAAAAGAATAGTCCTGCATATGGTAGAACATATCTTTACGTAAATTAGATGCAAAACCCGCTGCAGCATGTGCGGAAACATAACTCGCACTCGCACCTAATATCAGTGAAACTATAGTTATTATCAGTAATAACAACCCCATTTTACTGATATAGGGCATATTCCCCTTCATAATTCCATTATCAATCAAAATTCCGACCAAATATGGAATCAGCATTTCGATAATTACTTCACCAATAACGAATAATGGTGAGAGCAATGACAATTTTTTGTATTGTCTAATCGATTTGCTTAGTGTTTTGACCATATAGACCCACCTTTCCATGCACTTCATAAATAAAAAGATAAATAGGCTATTACCTATTTATCTTTTTTGACGTTATTAAATTAAGTATGTACTTTTTTTAAAAAAGAAGCAAATTATTTGCGTTGCATATTTGGTGCAAACGGTGAACCAGTGATCTTGTAATATCTTCTGAATAAGTAACGAGCACCAAATGCAACTGCCGCAATAATAATATCTACTTCACCTGGCAATACCGGGTTAATAGGTCTTAAGCCTGGAAGAGATAGTAACCAAATCCAGACGAATAATACGACAACAACGCCTATCATCCCTAAAATGATTTTAGCCCATGATTGGCGCTTACCATTTTTAGGCATTATCCAGTCATTATATTTCACCATACCGATGCCCATTACGATACCAACACTGGCTAAGGTTAAAATACCCATTTGTGAATTCTTAGGTTGTTTAGTTTCAAATAAAGCAACGACTCCAAACAAACCAACAAAAATTGCAAGATACATTAATGCACCATCAATAGCTAATTGCCAAAATGGAGTTGCAACGGGCTTCTTATCCGGATGAAGCATTTGCTCTGCCTTAATCTTTGGCGAAGCTAAGTATAAACCATTAGCTGGTTGTCCATGACGTTGTGCCACTACAATTTCACCTAATAGTTTATCAGTCATCTCTACTGCTTCGGCACGGGAAATTGAACCTTGCAATTGCAATTCTTTTTCCAAACGAAAAACGTAATCTTGATTTTTATTACTTAACTTATTACGTAATTCCTTTGGATCCATTTGTTTAATTCTTTCATCTTGATTGTCAGCTTCAGTTTGACGCTTTAACTTTGCTTGTTTTTCGCTATCAATATTTGAAGCTGTTTGTTCTTTTTTTGTCTCTTCAGCCATTCTTCCTCCTAGACATTAAATCTAAATTCAATAATGTCACCATCTTGAACTTCATAGTCCTTACCTTCAAGACGCAACTTACCAGCTTCCTTAACCTTTTGCATAGTTTCAAGCTTGTCTAAATCATCGAAGGAAACAACTTCTGCACGAATGAAGCCACGTTCAAAGTCTGAGTGAATAACACCAGCAACTTGTGGAGCCTTCATACCCTTGTGGAAAGTCCATGCACGAGTTTCAGGACCACCAGCAGTAAAGAAGGTTCTAAGACCTAAGATGTGGTAAGCGGCACGAATCAAACGGTCCAAACCAGATTCTTCAACGCCTTCCATTTCAAGGAATTCCTTCTTTTCATCGTCAGCCATGCCAGCGATTTCTTCTTCAGTTGCAGCAGAAATACCCAAGCATTCAGCACCTTCGCTTTCAGCGTGCTTCTTAACGATTTGGTAGTACTTGTCGCTTTCTGGATCAGCCATTGAATCTTCAGCAATGTTAGCAACATAAATAACTGGCTTAGAAGTCAAAAGGAATAAGCCCTTAACAATCTTTTGTTCATCTTCATTAAAGTCGATTGAACGAGCAGCATTACCTTCTTCAAGAACTGGTTGCAATTTGTTAAGTACAGCCATTTCTGCCTTAGCTTCCTTGTCACCTTGTTGAGCAACCTTCTTTACCTTGTTAATGCGACGGTTAACAGCATCAAGGTCAGCAATTGCAAGTTCCAAATTAATAGTATTAATGTCTTCTTCTGGATCAACCTTACCTGTAACTGAGGTAATGTTGTCATCATCAAAAGCACGAACTACGTGAACAATAGCATCAGTTTGGCGAATGTTTTCGAGGAATTTGTTACCAAGACCTTCACCCTTTGAAGCACCCTTTACCAAACCAGCAATATCGGTAAATTCAAAAGTAGTGTGCACAATCTTCTTAGCAGGAATTAATTCTTGGATTCTTGCTAAACGCTTGTCAGGAACTTCAACCATCCCGACATTTGGTTCAATGGTGGCAAATGGGTAGTTAGCCATTTCTGCACCAGCCTTAGTAATCGCATTAAACAAAGTTGACTTACCAACGTTTGGTAAACCAACGATACCAGCAGTTAATGACATTTGTTGTCCTCTTTTTCTAAAAAACTATTTTAATATTTTATCTTACTTGTCTATTTTATCTAAAATTAGGGCGAGCGATACGATCTTTTGGCACATATTGCTCTTTTTTTGCATTAACCGGATCATTAGCTTTAGTTAAAACCTTTTTCATCTTCCGATTAAATTCGCTACGCGGCATCATAACCATATGGCCGCATCCCATACACTTCAGCTTAA
>Ga0079226_10001244_pt1 | contig 19408 bp, 21 predicted proteins | sample Poulit2014_FD_76345 | JGI IMG/M metagenome (GOLD analysis project Ga0079226, IMG submission 76345) | Agricultural soil microbial communities from Georgia to study Nitrogen management - Poultry litter 2014 | ecosystem: Environmental > Terrestrial > Soil > Agricultural land | place: USA: Georgia... | reverse complement strand
TTCGCCGATCAGCAACACAGAAGATAGTACTAAGCTGACGAAGCAATTACTAAACTATATGCAAATATCACCACAACAACCACAATATCAACAGTGGCAGCAATATGCAAATCAAGGCTATAACGCATCAGAATTGCTCAAACTCTTCAGTGAAGAATTTCTGCATCCACTCGATCAGCAAGCGCAAAAAATTGTTAATAAACAAGCCCTTGAAGCAACAATGATTGTGGCAATTAGTCCATTAGCACTGGTAGATATGGCTTTTGTTGCTTGGCGTCATCTACGTTTAATCAACAAATTGGCAGCATTATATGGGGTTAAATTGGGTTATTTCAGTCGTATCCGTTTAATCAGAATGGTGTTGTTCAATATTGCTTTCGCCGGCGCAACCGATGTTATTCGTGATATTGGAATGGATTGGCTTTCGCAAGATCTTACTGCAAAGCTGTCAGCACGTGTCGCACAAGGTATTGGTGTCGGTCTGCTTACAGCGCGATTGGGTATTAAAACAATGGAATTTTGCCGCCCCGTTCCTTTCACTGCAAAAGAGAAGCCAAGATTACATACCATTCATAAGTTATTGATTGCCGAAGTTAAAAACGTAATTAAAGACAATATTCTTAAAACCGCAGAAAAAGCGGAACGTTAATCTTAGAACTGATTCGGGGTTTACTCATATTTTCTGTTTCTATGCTTAAACCCCTATAAGTCAGTTTAAGTGTCATTGATGATTTTTATTTAGCAGCAATATTTAACGAATAGACAAATTCACTTTAATTATCTGTAAATTATTCTGTTCCTGTAATAAATCACTTTGTGTAAGTGGATTTCTTTCTAAATAACCCGGTTCAAATTCCAGTGCCCGTTTATTACCGTCACTATTCACGTGTAAAGCAAATTTTTCTGTAATTTCAGTAGATTGGCGTGATCTATTAATAATAACAGCCAAACGCAATATCCTTAAATGCTTTAGTAAAACTCACACATCCCATATGACAGCTCTCCGCTAGCAGTGGAGAAAACCTCTGTAAACGCTCGGCGAACTAATGATAATATGAATATTTTCACTCAAACCCGGCACACCTGCTTTTAACGAGCACATTCCTCGTACAATCATTTTAATCACAACACCAGCTTGACTTGCTTTATACAATAAATCTATCATTTCCTCATCAACAAGATTATTAATCTTCAAAATAATACCGCTCTTTCTACCTTTCTCTGTATTTTTTATTTCTCGATTAATTAAATGTGCTAATCGTTTTCTAACATTAATAGGGGAAACCAATAAATAAGAAAATATTGACATTTTCTGCTCCCATATTTATCCACATTAGTGGTTGCCTTATTTGCCCACACTTTATAGAATAGCTTACCTTGTCTAAATGTGGTTTCATTGAAACTCTTCTTCACCCTTTCGGGTAGAATGCTTCACTAGAGGTGAATTTCACTTCGAAGTCAGAACAAGGCATTAAATGCAGTCAATTTAATGCACTGTTTGATGAGTTGAAACATTTACACATTGTTCAAGTACCAATAAAAATCGTAAGATTTTTTTAGTCGCTTGACATTGGTCGAGCTATGGCATTAACTCACTACTGTAATGGAGAATTTTGTGAAAAAAATCACTACTTTATTAGGTATTAGCGCACTTGCTCTTGGTATCAATACGGCTGTTCACGCTGATGCGGACACCGTTTACCTTTATACTTGGACAGAATACGTACCTGACGGTTTATTGGATGACTTTACTAAAGAAACAGGCATTAAAGTCAATGTTTCCAGTCTTGAATCCAATGAAACAATGTACGCTAAGTTAAAAACTTTGGGTGACAGCGCAACTTATGATGTCATTGCGCCATCAAATTACTTTGTATCCAAAATGGCGAAAGAAGGGATGTTACTACCTTTAGATCACAGCAAATTGCCTGTGATTAAAGACCTTGATCCAAATATGTTGGATAAACCATATGATCCGGGTAACAAATATTCTCTTCCACAATTATTAGGCGCACCTGAAATTGCGTTTAATACCGACACCTACAAAGCGGAGCAATTCACTTCGTGGGCAGATCTTTGGAAACCGGAATATAAAGGTAAAGTGCAATTATTAGATGATGCGCGTGAAGTTTTCAACATCGCTTTATTGAAACTTGGCGAAGATCCGAACACTAAAGATCCAGCCATTATCAAAAAAGCATATGAAGAGTTATTAAAACTTCGCCCAAATGTATTGGCTTTTAATTCTGACAATCCGGCAAACTCCTTTATCGCCGGTGAAGTAGAATTAGGTCAATTATGGAACGGTTCTATTCGTATTGCGAAAAAAGAAAATGCACCAATCAATGCGGTTTATCCGAAAGAAGGCCCGGTTTTATGGGTAGATACTTTAGCTATTCCTAAAACATCTAAAAACCCGGATGCTGCACACAAATTGATTAACTACTTATTAAGTCCTAAAGTGGCAGCGCGTTTAGCGACAGAAATCGGTTATCCAACAACCAACTTGAAAGCTAAAGAGATGTTGCCTAAAGAAATTACTGAAGATCCAAGCATCTACCCACCGGCAGATGTGTTGAAAAACAGTTATTGGCAGGACGATGTTGGTGATGCAATTCAATATTACGAAAACTATTACCAACAATTAAAAGCAGCTGAATAAGTGATATAACAATAAACTTTTTAATTAACGCCCTCATTTTTGAGGGCGTGTTATTTTTACTTTTCAATTTTTAGATCTATTTTTCTTCTAACGATTAACTCACTATTAAAATGAAACAAAGAAATACTACTTTTTTAATTTTAGGCATTATGATGATTGGCGTAGTGCTAAGAATGCCATTTACGGCCATTCCTCCTATTTTGCACGAAATTGCCGCTGAATTTTCAATTCCAATCAGTGAATTGGGGATGCTAACAACATTGCCGCTTATTATGTTTGCTTTGGTTTCTCCTTTTGCGGCAAAACTTGGGCAACGTTTCGGTTTAGAAAAACTGTTCGCAATGGCGTTGGTTTTAATGTTGATTGGTTCTACTTTAAGAATTTTCTCTTTACCACTGCTCTTTATCGGTACAGCATTTATCGGTATCAGTATCGCATTGCTTAATGTCTTATTGCCAAGCACTATTATGGCAAATTATCCGAGCCGCTTAGGCAAGCTCACCTCACTCTATTCTTTATCAATGACATTCGCCACCATCATCGGTTCATCATTGGCAATGCCAATTACCTCCGCCAGCAGTTGGCAAACAATGGTGTTGATCTTATCTGCCGTTTTAGTGATCGCACTCCTAATTTGGTTACCTAATGTAAAACATAATCACTATTTAGAAACTCACACTGCAACGCAACATCAAACCTCTTTGTGGCGCAATAAATATGTATGGTGTTTCGTGATTTTCGGTGGATTGCAATCGCTTTATTTCTATACCACTTTGGCGTGGTTGCCGACAATGGGACAACAAGCCGGATTGTCGGCTAACACTACCGGTTATTTGCTGGGCATTTTTATGTTGGTGACCATTCCATTAATGCTGTTTTTGCCTTCTGCATTTATCCGTTGGTCGGCTCAAAGACGACAATTCGTGATTATGTTCTTTATGCTTATTGCCTTACTCGGCGCAATAATGATGCTGTTGGATTACCAAAGCACCGGCTATTGGCTGTTCGTCAATATCTTTACCGGTTTAGCCGGCGGCGCATTTTTCCCTTATCTTTTAACAATGCTGTCGGTCAAAACCACTTCTCCGACCAACAATGCAAGATTATCCGGAATTGTACAATCCGGTGGCTATCTGTTAGCGGCGTGCGGGCCAGTATTATTCGGTTACGGCTATGGTATTTGGCATAGCTGGTTACCACAAATCTGGGTTCTTTGCGGTTTAGTATTAGTAATGGCTATCGCAGCGTGGTTTATGGAAAAAACAGATAAAATTATCTAAAGCTGATCGACATCGCATAAAGTCAATCGCGATGTCGATTTTCTTTGTTAAAATAGGGTCTACTGAATTAAGTTATTGATGATGTTATGATTATTACCGCTGATATTATCACTATTTTGCAATACGCCATTCCTGTCACTATCTGGATTTGCCAAGTATCCATCACTTTACGTCTGTTATTTAAACAACAGGCAATGTCGGTAACCTTATCGTGGTTATTAATTGTTTATATCGTGCCGATTATCGGCATCATTGCTTACTTTATTTTTGGGGAAATCAAGTTAGGTTCGCATCGCGCTAAGCTTTTCCATCAATTAAGACCTAAATATGTCGCTTGGTTTAATCAATATAAAGATTATAAAAATTTGGTCGAAAACAATGATGCCTTGCGTTATAAAGCGCTGTTTGAGCTATGCCAACGTCGGCAAAATATTCCTTGTATTATCGGCAATGATTTGCATATTTTACAAACACCACAAAGCATTATTCACAGCATTATTAAAGATATTGAGCAGGCGAATTTCTCGATCAATATGACTTTCTATATTTGGCAAAGCGGCGGACTTATTGAGCAGGTCGAACAGGCATTACTAAAAGCAAAACAGCGTGGCGTGCAAATTCATATTCTGCTTGATTCCGTAGGGAGTCGTGATTTTCTATTGAGCAAACATTGCCAACAATTACGCCAACAAGGCATTGAAATTCTGGAAGCACTGCACGCGAATCCGTTACGAATGTTTTTAGAACGTATCGATCTTCGTCAGCACCGTAAAATTGTGGTGATCGATAATCAAATTGCTTATACCGGCAGTATGAATATGGTCGATCCGAGCGAATTTAAACAGGATGCAAACGTTGGACAATGGATTGACATTATGGTGAGAATTGATGGGCCGGTTTCTTCTATTCTTAATCATCTGCACGCGTGGGATTGGGAAATTGAAACAGAACAACAGCAACCTTTTGCGTTTGCGCTTTGCCCTCTGTTGCCGATCGAAAATGACAACTCGCACGCGGTGCAAATTGTTGCCACCGGCCCCGGTTTTCCGGATGATTTAATGTCGCAAACACTTTCTGTCGCTATTTTTTCTGCCAGAAAATCGATCACTATCACCTCGCCTTACTTTGTGCCGAATCAAAGCATTGAGGATGCTTTAAAAATCGCAGCACAACGTGGCGTGGAAGTGAATATTATTTTGCCGAAGAAAAATGACTCTACTATGGTGCAATGGGCAAGTCGTGCGCTTTTCGATAATTTATTAGCTGCCGGTGTTAAAATTCATCGCTTTAAAGGCGGATTGTTACACACTAAAAGTATTTTGATTGATCAACGTTTGGCATTAGTCGGTAGCGTTAATATGGATATTCGCAGTTTTATGCTTAATTTTGAGGTAATGATGATTGTAGAAGATCGCGATTTCGCCAAAGAAATTATGCAACTGCACCATAATTATTATCAGCAAACTGAAACCATCGATTATCAACAATGGCAACAGCGCCCTTTATGGCAACGCTTTTTTGAACGCTTATTTTTCTTTTTCAGCCCACTTTTGTAAAAACATTATGCAACAACAAGTTAGAACATTTAATCAATTGACTACACGGGAGCTTTTTCAGATTTATCAGGCTCGTACAACAGTTTTTGTCGTTGAACAACAATGTCCATATCAGGAAGTGGATGAAATTGATCTATGCGCATTTCATCTCTAGCTATCGGAACAGCAACATCTTGTCGCTTATACTCGTATTTTTTCCAAAATGAGTACGTTCATTTTGGACGCGTTTTAGTAATGCCAGATTTTCGTGGCAAAGGCTATGCTCAAACACTATTAAGAAGCACATTAGCTTTTATTCAACAGCAATTTCCAAACTATCCCATTGAAATTCAGGCACAACACTATTTGCAAGAATTTTATCAGAAATATTCGGTTTTGTTGTGGTTTCAGATATCTATCTGGAAGACAATATCCCACATATTGATATGCGTAAATTTTGATGGCATTCTTCTGCCATCAATCATTAACCAAACCTTTTTTCCACCACAATACCAACCGATTTTGCTTGAGCAACGGCACTGGGCTTACTTAGTTTTAAACGAATTTGTGAGATTTGAAAACGCTGATGTAATTGATCCACCACCTCATATGCTACTCTTTCAATCAATGCAAATGATCGGTTACTGACATAATCAATGATAAATTCGCTAACCTCTGCATAATTTAGACAAAATTGAACATCATCTGTCCGTGCCGCCTGCTCACTATCCCACGCCATTTCTAAATCAAACACCAATTTTTGTTTAATCTGTTGTTCCCAATCATAAACGCCAATCGTGGTAAAAACCGTTAATTCCTCAATAAAAATAAATTCTGTTGTCATATAATTTTCGCCGTTTCTGATCAATTAATAGTGGCTATACTAACAATTTTGGTTACAATAGCAAAAGCCAAAATGAGTGAAAAGGAAAAATTATGAGTCTATTTGCTATTTTTTATATGCTAATCGCCTATCTGATCGGTTCTATTTCGAGCGCGATTATTCTGTGCAAACTCTTTCATCTTCCTGATCCTCGAGAAAACGGTTCTCATAATCCCGGCGCCACCAATGTGTTACGAATTGGTGGACGTTTTCCGGCATTGTTGGTGCTGATTTTTGATATTCTCAAAGGAATGTTGCCGGTTTGGCTTGGCTATTATCTACAACTCACACAATTTGAACTGGGAATGGTGGCTTTGGGTGCTTGCTTAGGACATATTTTCCCGATTTATTATCGCTTTCGTGGCGGTAAAGGTGTAGCAACCGCATTCGGCGCAATCGCACCAATCGGTTGGTCTGTTGCCGGATTTATGCTCGGTGTCTGGTTATGCGTTTTTCTCATCAGCGGTTACTCTTCTCTCAGTGCCGTCATTGCTGCATTGACCATCCCGTTTTATGTTTGGTGGTTTCGCCCCGAATTCACCTTCCCGACCGCATTGGTGTGTTGTCTTCTTATCTACCGCCACCACGACAATATTCAACGTTTATGGCGTGGACAAGAAGACAAAATGTGGGATAAATTGAAAAATAAGAAAAAATAATTATCGCAACATAAACTTAATCGGGATTTTCTGTTCTGTAGCTAAACCTGCCGGACGTATGCCAACACTATTAGCTTTCGCTACTGCATCCATTGCCGACTTATCCAAATCTTCATAACCAGAAGAACGATGTAACCGCACATTTTGGATTGTTCCGTCATCCATCAAAGTAAACTGCACTATGACAGTACCTTGACGATGCAACATTTTTGCTCGTTGCGAATAACGTTTATGTTTTTCAATTTCTCGCCTTAATGCAGAACGATATGCTGCAAGCTCATCACTATTTGTTCCTGTTCCTTGTAAATTTTGTTGCTGTGTTGTAACAGGCGCACCCTGTGCCTTAGATTGTACTGCTTGCGAAACAGGGCGATGATTTTTCTTATGATCACGATGTTTTTTATGTTCCTTTTTACGCTCTACAACTTCTTTTTTAATCTCTTTTTTAGGCTGTTTCGATTCTTTTTTTATTGTCGGATCAGGAACAACTTCTTGTTTCTGAGTTTCAACTATCTTTTCTGGTTCAGGCTTGATTTCTGTTTCAGGTTGAGGTTCTGGTTGAGGTTCCTCAACAATATTGGCAGAAAGCAATTCCATTGAAATGATCGGTGAAATTTCTCCATTTATACTATTTGCTGACTGTTGCGTTCCATCAAATGACCAAACCGCACCGGCAAATAATGCACTATAAATGGCGGTGGTGACATAAAAAGCAGGCTTAGTGTAATGCACTTAATTGCCTCCTTTATCCTTTACCGTCACAATGGCAACATTTTTAATCTCATTTTTCCCCAATAGATCAGTAATGCTGACAAACTCTTGGAAAGTGGCTTCAGAATCCACTTTTAGGGTCACTTTTTGTGATTTATCCCAACTCGCCATCTCTTTCTCTAAATCAGTTCTATTGATCGGCTTATCATTGAAATAAAGCTCACCATCTTTAGTGATAGTGAGCAGTTTCGCAAGTTCATCCGATTTAAATGCTACCGTGCTACTTGCTTTTGGTACATTCACCTTAATTTTACCTTGCGAAATAAAAGATGCAGTAATCAAAACAATTGCCAACAGTACTAACATAATATCAATGAAAGGAATGATATTAATTTCATCGAACTTCTTCATATCTCATTCCTATCTTGATTGTTCCGCCTGTAAAGATTTCCACTGTAAGCGTTTCACTTCCACTTTACGCCCTAAACCGTTGTAAAACATCATTGACGGAATAGCGACCAAAATTCCCACAGCAGTTGCTTTCAGTGCTAATGACAAATGAAGCATAATGGCACTAGCATCAATGTCGCCACCCGATTGCCCTAACTGGTAGAAAGTGAGCAAAATACCAATAACTGTTCCCAACAATCCCACATATGGTGCGTTTGCACCAATAGAGGAAATAATGGTTAAGTGCCGTGTAAGATCAATTTCCAGATCATGAATATTTTGATAACGCCTGATATCAATTTTGTGCAAAAAGAACAGGCGTTCAATCACCATCCATACCATCACAAAACTCATCAATGCCAGTAATCCCAAAATAATATAATCAATATATTGCTGTAAAAAATTAAATAGGATATCCATCTTACTCCCTTCAAAAATAAAGAAATATAAGGCGTGGATTAACACACCTTATATTACAGTTACACAGAAACTAAATTAGAATTTATATGAAACGGTGAATTTATAGTTACGACCAAGTTCATAATCTCCACCAATATATCTATTTTCTGAAGATGGGTACGCAGTACTATAATATTTTGTTGCCTGATCCACATAAGCCTTATCGAAAATATTATCAATACCAGCAGTTAACTCTAGATTTGGCAACTGTTTCGGTGACCAAGTCGCATAGACATTGCTGACAGAATAACTTTCTTTATAAGTTTCTTTTTTTACAATTGGTGAATTTTTAGTTCTATCTTTTCTTCCTGCTGAATCAACAGTAATACTTCTCACCCAAATCGTATTCCAGCCTAGCTCTATGCCATAATCCGGCACCGCATAACTTAAACCTAAAGTATATTTATCACCGGTGTCCGGCAATGCGGTTAAATTATAAAACCCAAATAATGGATCAAGCTGTTCACTTCTTGCTCTGGCATAGCCGGCATTAATGGAGAAATTATTAATACGGTAAGCGGTAGAAACTTCAACCCCTTTTACTTTTACTTCACCAATGTCCTGATAAGCACTGCCAGTACTTCTTTCTGACTCAATATTAGTATTGAAGTGATTATACTTAGTTTGGAAATATTTAGCGGTTAAAGAGAAATCATCATTACCGAAAATATCTGCTTTAACAAAGCTGAAACCGGCTTCTTTATTATTTCCACGAATAGCATCTATTGATGGATGATAATTAGTAGGTATTGTGCTTAAGAAAACTTCACCTATATCCGGACCTTTAAAGATTTCAGTATAGTTAGCAAAAATAGCTAAATCGTCAGTTAACAAATATTTTAAGCCAAGTGCTTTAGAGAAACGTTTATAGCTTTTATCAAAGTCCTTGGATAAATCAGCTTGATAGTAGTCATAACGTACACCCGGTGTAATAATGAAATCACCTACTGCAATCTTATCTTCAAGATAAATTGACGTACTATCAACTGATGCATCGTAGAAATTTTTAATCCTTTGGTCTGGACGAGCTCCCAACGCTAAAGACTTAGTGCTGTAATATTCACCACCAACGGTAATTGAGTGATGCGTATTGACTATGTCGATTTCAGACACATTTGATAAGGTTCCACCAACTGTTCTTATTCTTGATTTGTCTGCATCCATAGCAGATACAACAGTTTTAGTATTATAAAAATTCGCTTTTACATTAAGTAATGGATTATCAGATGGTGCATAACCATATACAACAGTATATGTTTTACGCAAAATACCCGCTAATTTCTTTTCAGAATTTTCTGCACAAGCAAAATTCGCCGTAGCACAACTTAATGCGGTATTATCGTAACGCTCTGCCGAGAATTTCACCCATTGTGCTTCATCAATATTGTATTTCGCTTTGAATAAATAGTTGGATAAATGCCCTTTATTTGCATTTTCTACGCCATTACCATCTTTACCGTTTTCTTGGTGACGATAATTAAAATAGCCTAAAACATCTAACCCACCGGCACGACCATAAAGTGTGGTTGCTGCTTGGTTGGAGTCAGCATTGCTACCATAGCCCCATTTGAATTTCGCGCCAAAGTTTTCGCCATCCGCTAACAAATCTGCTGCTTCAACGGTTTCGAAACGAATCGCACCGCCCAATGAACCCGCACCGGTTACCACAGAATTTGCACCAACATCAACATTCACACGTTTTAAAATATCCGGATCGATACCATAGTTTCCAGCGTGATGGAATGCGTAACCATTTTGTCTTGCACCATCAACTGTTACCGTTAAATATTCTTCACTTACACCACGAATACTGTAACGTTGCACCACAGAACGTGCGCCATTCACATTTACACCAGGGACGGAACGTAAAATATCTGCGGTTGTAGTCGCTTGGCGCACTTTTGCTAAACTACCGGCGGATAAACTTGCTTTTTGTGGTGAAAGGTTATCACTCACCACTTCAATTGCATCTAAATTATCGGTTTCATCTGCAACAACTACACCACTAATAAAAGCAGCGAGCGGTAATAATACAAATGAAGTTTTCTTCATTTCAAAATTCTCCTTAGGTTATTGAGGATTAAAAACTATCAATTAAATTAATGAGAACTATTATCAATAAAAAATTTATTGCTTTCAAGATCTTTTTAGGAATTATTATCATTTTCTTGCAAAGGATTAGAATGAGATCATTTTGTAAGTTTTTTATAGAATTTATAAGAAAGATTAGGTCTATATAGTGATAAAAGAAGCACTGATGAAGAGATTTTACTTTTTTATGCCGACGAATTTTATACTCCATTTATCTTTGAAAGAATCAATCCTGTCGGCAAAAATAAAAAACGAATAACTATGCTGATTAAATTATGCCTTGCTCTTCCAACTTGCTAAGGAAAAATGGCATCTGTTTCTTCCACCACGGCCAATCGTGATCAACATCATATCCCCAAAAATCAAACCAAGCGACAATACCTTTCGCCTGAAAAGCTTCTTGCAAACGTGCTGTATCTGCAACGTGCTGCTCTTCCCAAGCACCTTGTCCCACTGCCACAATGTAGTGATTTTGGCGATAACGATCTAAAAACCAACTATCTTGCTGTCCCCAAAGATAATCGATCGGTGAATTGAAATAGACCGCCTGATCGCCATAAAACTCACCGGTAAAAAAACGGGCATCATAAACGCCACTTAACGCAATCGCCACATCAAACAAATCCGGATGACGCAATGCAAAATGGATCGTATGAAACGCCCCCATACTGCAACCGGTCGCCATCATTGCGCCGCTCCATTGCGATTCGTGCCGAATTAACGGCACCAATTCATTGACGATATAACGATCATAAGCATCGTGTGCTAATGCCATATCGTGGCCGGATTTGTAAGTTGCCAACCACGACTCTTTATCGTAAGAATCAGGCGTATAAAACTTCAGTAATCCACGATCTATAAAAGAACGGCAGGCTTCAATCATCCCGAAATTACCATATTCATTCTGATCACCGCCTGAGGATGGAAACACAATTACCGGCTTACCGGCGTGACCATACACATTAAAATACATTTCACGCCCTAGCTCACCGCTCCAATGACTTCTTCTCTCAAAATGCATAATTCACTTCCTCTCAATTATTGTTTTTGATGTGCAAATTGAATAATTTCCCGCATCTGCTCCAGAGTTTCAGTTCTCGCTAAAATCCCTTCTTCGCCCATAATTTTCGCAAAAATGCCCGGCACTTGTTGCACACTGATAATGCTGTTACCGAACTTCTCACAAATCGCCTGCGTTGTGTTCACATAATTTTTATTTGCTTTACGCGAAATATAAACCACATTCCACGGATGCGTGATATGGGAATAGAACCGGTTCTCTTTCACGATGTTGGCGTATTCATTAAATACATCAAAATCGTTGGCATAATTCCACATATCAATGGTTAAACCACCCGGCGGACGGCAATTAATTTCAAGCGGTAATATTTCATTGCTCCCTTTAACACGGAAAAATTCAAAATGGAAAAACCGTTCTCTGACATTAAAGGCTTCGACACAAGTTTTACCGAGTTCAACTAATTTCGGCGAAATCTCACGTGGCACGAAATAGAACATATCACCATCTTTTTCTACTGTATCCAACACCGCTTCTGAATATTCCAAACTGGAATAAAAAACAATATTTCCATCGTGATCCGTTAAACCGTCGAATGTAACAATATCGCCATCAATAAACTCTTCCATAATATATTCAACATTCGGCGATTTATGTTCAAAGAAATGGTGCAAATCCTGTTCCGTGCGAATTTTATAAGTATCGCTTGCCCCTACACCGGAATTCGGTTTAATAATCACCGGCAATTTTAATTCTGCGACCAGACGGCGCGCATCCTCTTCATCGGAAAAGACACGCCCTTTCGCCACTTTCAATCCTGCTTTTTTGAACACTTCTTTCATTTGTGATTTGGTTTTAATCGTTTTCATATCTTCGTTTTTATAACCAAACACATTAAAATCAGTACGAAGTTTTGCATCCAATTCCAACCAATATTCATTATGCGATTCAATGCGATCAATGCGTCCATACTTATGCGCGAAATAACCGACTGCACGATAAACCTGATCATAATCTTCCATATTATCAACACGATAATATTCTGTAAGTGAATTGCGTAACCCTTCGCTTAATGACTCATAAGGCGCATCGGCAATTCCTAATGTATTAAAACCGTTTTCACGCAATCTATGTGCAAACGTTTCAAAATTGGTGGGGAAATGGGGTGAAATCATTACAAAATTTATTGGTCTTGACATCAAAGATTCCTCAAATAGCAATGGTAATTAAATATAATGCTGTGTTGCACTATTTATATAAATAGCCTGATTGATATTACTATTCCAACGTTCCTTGTTGCAATCATATTTTGTATGCAAAAGCATATTTTTATGTTTTATTCAGCCAATAGGATTTATCAGATCTTCTAATTTTTTAGGTGTTACTGAAATTTTCATCGTGAAATGGTCAAAAGCCATAATTTCCAGTAGAATAACGCCTTTATCTAATCACAAACAAACAGCGAGAACTATGTCCACACAATTTGTTTTTACAATGCATCGCGTGAGCAAAGTTGTGCCACCGAAGCGTCAAATTTTAAAAGATATTTCATTAAGTTTCTTTCCCGGTGCAAAAATCGGCGTACTCGGTTTAAACGGTGCCGGTAAATCTACCTTATTGCGCATTATGGCAGGTGTAGATAAAGAATTTGAAGGGGAAGCTCGTCCTCAACCCGGCATTAAAATCGGTTATTTGCCACAAGAACCGAAATTAGAACCACAACAGACCGTGCGTGAAGCGATTGAAGAAGCGGTTCACGAAGTGAAAAACGCCTTAACACGATTAGATGAAGTTTATGCACTATATGCTGATCCGGATGCGGATTTTGATAAATTAGCAGCGGAGCAAGCCGAACTTGAGGCGATTATTCAAGCCCACGATGGCCATAACCTACAAAATCAGCTAGAACGTGCGGCAGATGCATTACGTCTACCGGATTGGGAAAGTAAAATTGAACACTTGTCCGGTGGTGAGCGCCGTCGTGTTGCACTTTGCCGTCTGCTATTAGAAAAACCGGATATGCTGTTATTGGACGAACCAACAAACCATCTTGATGCGGAATCTGTGGCTTGGTTGGAACGTTTCTTACACGATTATGAAGGCACGGTTGTGGCTATTACCCACGACCGCTACTTCTTGGATAATGTTGCCGGTTGGATTTTAGAGCTTGACCGTGGGGAAGGCATTCCTTGGCAAGGTAATTACTCTTCTTGGTTGGAGCAAAAAGAGAAACGCTTAGCACAAGAAGCTGCTACCGAATCTGCTCGCCAAAAATCGATTGAAAAAGAACTTGAGTGGGTTCGCCAAAATCCAAAAGGCCGTCAGGCAAAAAGTAAAGCGCGTATGGCAAGATTTGAAGAGTTAAACAACAGTGATTACCAAAAACGTAATGAAACCAATGAACTCTTTATTCCACCTGGTCCTCGTTTAGGCGACAAGGTTATTGAAGTGGAAAATTTATCCAAATCATATGGGGATCGTACTCTAATCGATAATCTCTCTTTCAGCATTCCTAAAGGCGCGATTGTCGGGATTATCGGGGCAAACGGTGCCGGTAAATCTACACTGTTCAAAATGTTATCCGGCCAAGAGCAACCTGACAAAGGCACTATTACATTGGGGGACACTGTAGTGCTCTCTTCTGTCGAACAGTTCCGCGACAAGATGGATAATAGCAAAACTGTATGGGAAGAGGTTTCCGGCGGGTTGGATATTATGAAGATCGGTAACTTTGAAATTCCAAGTCGTGCTTATGTAGGACGCTTTAATTTTAAAGGTGTTGATCAACAAAAACGTGTCGGTGAATTATCTGGTGGTGAGCGTGGTCGTTTGCATTTAGCCAAATTATTACAACGTGGCGGAAATGTGCTGCTCCTTGACGAACCAACCAACGATCTTGATGTAGAGACCTTGCGTGCATTGGAAAATGCTATTTTGGAATTTCCGGGCTGTGTGATGGTTATTTCTCATGACCGCTGGTTCTTGGATCGTATCGCCACCCACATTTTGGATTATGGTGATGAAGGTAAAGTCACTTTCTATGAAGGGAACTTCTCTGATTATGAAGAGTGGAAGAAGAAAACCTTTGGTGCTGAAGCCATCCAACCAAAACGTATAAAATATAAACGTATTGCGAAATAAATTTTTTCGCCAAAGACATACCGCCTATATGGCTCGATAAAGCATCAGATAGGCGGTATCTATCCTCTTCAAAGCCTCTTTTACCATCACGGCAACGACATAGAAAAAATGTTGTTTTTTCTTTTATTTTGCCTAGCTTTATTTTGCTTACCTTCTCGTCCTAATGGACAAAATCGTTGGTTTTATCCGCTTTTTTCATTGAAAAAATGACATATAGAGCAAAAGCCATAGTAAACAAAAGGCATATAGGACAAAATAGGCATAGTAGACAAAATTGTTGCTAAAAAGTGGCTTAAAACCTTATAGTACAAGGCTTTAAGCCCTCTTTTTGAGATATGAATAAAAAACTGCTCTTTCTGCCATTAACGCTTAACTTGCTAACGCCAGCATTTCTTCCGCATTAGCCAACGATAATGGCGTTACTTCACTGCCACCAAGCAGTCTGCCCAACTCTTTTACTCGTTCCTCCGCATTTAATAAACTAACCTGTGTTTCTGTTTTTCCGGCTTTGCAATATTTTTCAACTTTATAATGTTGATGCCCGTGTGATGCAACTTGCGGCAAATGCGTAATACATAAAATCTGCACTTTTTCACCTAATGACCGTAAAAGTTTACCGACAATATTGGCTGTTGCCCCACTAATTCCAACATCTATTTCATCAAAAATCACAGTTGGAACAGCACTTTGATCAGAAGTTAATGTTTGTAACACCAATGCGATTCGAGATAATTCACCGCCGGAAGCATTTTTGTGCAATGGCTGAAAACTTTCACCCAGATTACTTAACAACATAAACGTAATTTGATCTATGCCTTTATTGGATAATTTCTGCGATTCCGTCGTACATTGAATATCGAATTCGGCATTTTCCATTGCTAACTGTTTAATTTCCGCCGTTACTGCTTTAGCTAATAAAATAGCCCCTTGCTGTCGACGCTCTGACAGCTGTTTTGCAGTTTTCATTGCCTGCTGATAAGCCTGCTGTTCCGCTTCGACTAACAGCTCTTCACCATCAATATATTCCGCTAACTGCTCATATTCACGCTTTAATTGCTGATGATAAACCGGTAATTCTGAAACATTAACCCGATGTTTTTGTGCTAATTGTAACGCCTGTTTTAAACGCATTTCCGTATTAGCCAATAACGCCGGATCATCCTCGATACGATAGGCAAGATGCTGCACTTCAGAAAAAGCTTCTTGAACGTAAATCTGCGCCTGTTGAATTAATTGTTGTGCCTCTTTAAATTGCTCATCCGCCTCAACCAATTCATCTAAATAGCTTACTGTTTTATTTAATAAATTTTCGATATTCGCAGTTTCATTTTCCGACAACAACTGTAAAACGGATTGCGAACCACGACTTAACAATTCACTATTTGCCAATCGTTTTTGTGTGGAATCCAACTCTTCAAACTCTCCCTGTTTTAAGGCAAATTCATTCAATTCTTCAATTTGATAATGTAATAGCTGTTTTCTTGCCTCGTTTTCTGCACATTGTTGACGAAAATCCGCCAATTTTTGCTGTTGTTGCTTCCACAAATGAAATTGATGATTTAACTGCTGTAATAAACTTTGGTTATGACAAAAAGTATCCAATAGTTGTAATTGATATTCAGGCTTCAACAATTGTTGAGAACAGTGCTGCCCGCCGATTTGCACCAATAATGCACCTAACTCACGTAATTGAGCGGCAGGCACCGGTTGATTATTAATAAATCCTTTTGAGCGACCATCTACACTAATTGTACGGCGCAAAACACACTCTTCCGGATTTTCCTCATCATCCAATTCGTGTGCTTGCAACCATTGCTGCGCCGCAGAATTATTTTGCAATGAAAACAACGCACTAACATCCGCTCTTGATTCACCGGAACGCAACATTCCGCTCTCCGCACGCTGCCCTAAGCAGACCTCTAAGGCATCCAATGCAATTGACTTGCCGGCACCGGTTTCACCGGTAATAACAGACATTCCTTGTGCAAAATCTAAGGTAAGACGATTAACAATAGCAAAATTATTGATGCGTAATTGAGTGAGCATAAGAAACCTCCAATACTGTATAAATATCAGTATATACTGTTTTTTTATACAGTAAAGTGTTTCTTGAAATTTAAAATAATTTTTTTAGCCAACCTAATTTAGAACTGAGGATGTTATAGTAGTTATAATCTTGTAAATGCAGCAGTTTCATCCGCAAATCGCTCTTTTTCACCACAATCACATCATCAATACAGAAAGGAATATTCACCTGGCTATCACAACTCACTTCTAACTGCCGCACGTTATACTGTGCAAAACGAAAGTGCAATTTGCTGTCGCCATCCACCACCAACGGGCGTGAAGATAAGGTATGTGGGAACATTGGTACCAATGTAATCGCATTTAATAGTGGCGTTAAAATCGGTCCGCCGGCAGACAATGAATAAGCGGTTGAACCGGTCGGTGTTGCGATAATTAAGCCGTCAGAACGCTGCGAAAAACAAAATTTATCATTAATATAAACTTGAAAATCAATCATATGCGCAATTTTTGCCGGATGAATCACAACCTCATTAATGGCTTGATTTGACGCAATAACCTGCCCTTCTCGTTCCACATTCACATCCAATAAAAAGCGTTCTTCTACAAAAAATTCGCCACGATCCAAACAGGCTGATAACTGTTGATACACCTGATCCGGGTCAATATCAGTTAAAAATCCCAAATTTCCACGATTAATCCCGATCAACGCTGTATCATAACGAGCAAGCACACGAGCTTTCACTAACATATTGCCGTCGCCGCCAATCACAATTACTAATTCCGCCGCTGCACCGATTTCATCCAATGTCGCAATATGTTTTGCCTCTAATTGCAAAGCCTTACCGACTTCCGGCTCAACCAACACGTGATAACCACGATGTTTTAACCAAACAAACAGATCCTGATGCATTTGAAGACGATCATCGTGTCGAGGCTGCCCTACAACACCAATCGTACGAAACGAACGATGTAATGTATGCTGTTGCGGTTTCATTCTAAATTCTTGCATAACAATTACCCAATTGATAACAACGCAATCCTTGAATTGCAGTAAATGAGGCTTATATTAACATAACTATCGGCGATAAATTTGACTTAATTAATATCTCACGCCGAATAATTGGCGGTTATGGTGTTTTTTGTTAAACTAGCCGCCGTAAAATGCCTCTTTTTGATTTTGGAGAATATTATGTCTGAACAACAAAACAACGAACAAAACGTGATGAATGAAGAAGTAAATCAACAAGCTACAGAAACAGAACACGTCAACGAGCAAGAAAAAAGCAACGAAATTGATCCATTAAGTGAAGCACTTGCCAAAATCCAAGATTTAGAAGGTCAATTAGAAGAAGCTGCCAAAAAAGAACAGGATATTATGTTAAGAGCACGTGCTGAAATTGACAATATCCGCCGCCGTACCGAAGCGGATGTAGAAAAAGCACATAAATTCGGCTTAGAAAAATTTGCCAAAGAGATTCTTAATGTAATTGATAATTTAGAACGTGCCGCCGCAACACCGAACACTTCTGAAGATGAAAGCGTAAAAGCCCTTTTCGACGGCGTGGAACTCACGCTAAAAGATCTGCTTTCCACTGTGGCTAAATTCGGTATCGAACCGGTTGGCGTTGTCGGTGAAACTTTTAATCCGGATCTTCATCAAGCGATTTCAATGCAACCAACTGAAGGCTTCAGCGCCAACCAAATCACTACCGTTCTACAAAAAGGCTATCTACTAAACGGACGCGTTATTCGTCCTGCGATGGTAATGGTTGCCGCTTAATAAAACAAAAAACCTCTTAAGCTGAACAAAACAGCCTAAGAGGTTTTCTCATATTATTTACTCCATCTGTATATCAAATTCTTCGCCTGTATCCTCGTCATATAAAATACCACTTGCACCGGGAAATAGATCTAAATAACCTGATTTATATTCTCCGCTGTTATAATCATAATATTCCACCGGGCCTTCACCCAATCCTTGATGATCATAACGTTCAACTTCAAAATAAGAGCCGGTATCATAATTATATCCCGTCCAACAAAATGCCGGCGAAGCAAAAATAATAACTATAGTAAATAATAAAAGATGCATTTTATCTTTTATCTGCCTCCCGGTCTTCTATCCGCAGCACGATCTCCGCAACGGGAACCGTCTTTTGCAGTTTGCCAAGAATAATCACAAGAACCGGCATACACAGGCGCAGTAACGGTAACCGCAAATAAGGTAGTTAAAATAATTGCAATTGTTTTCATAAAAATTCTCCTAAATTTATACACTAAATACTTAATTTCATTATTACTTCGTAATAACAAAGCTAAGTATATATAACCGTTACTATAGATAGAAAAATTTCAAATTTGATATTTCCTTAAAAAATTATCATTAATGTCTTTTATAACGTTAATCACTTTTAGAGCAGGGCTAGGTTAGAACCTCATAGATTTAGACATAAGATTGCAACTCAACTAAGTCTCAATCCCTTTTAGAACA
>Ga0079226_10001243_pt1 | contig 19419 bp, 30 predicted proteins | sample Poulit2014_FD_76345 | JGI IMG/M metagenome (GOLD analysis project Ga0079226, IMG submission 76345) | Agricultural soil microbial communities from Georgia to study Nitrogen management - Poultry litter 2014 | ecosystem: Environmental > Terrestrial > Soil > Agricultural land | place: USA: Georgia... | reverse complement strand
GTTGTACGCCTCGGGGGCGTCGGAGTTGTACGCCTCGTTGTACGCCCCTGAAGGGTCGGAGTTGTACGCCTCCGGAGCACCCGAGTTGTACGCCTCCGGGGAGCCCGAGTTGTACGGCTGGACATGGCTGTCGGGCGCCTGTTTTTGTACGCCCTGAGCATCCGAAGTTGTACGCCTTGGGGCCTGCAACCTGAACGCCTCCAGGACCGCCTGCGCCCCGGCATCGCTCTCCCCGGCCGCGATGATGGCATCGGCCGCCCGAGTCAGGTTCAACTGTCGGGCCAACACCAACTTGGGGTCGGGGGTTGGCGCCCCATAGGGGTTGAGTTCCACCAGGGCCTTGATGACAGCACCCCTGGCCCCCTCTTCCCCCATGAGGAAACGCATGACCGGGCCTCGGCGTTGGATCGCCCAGGCCCGCCGGACAACCCGGGCCGCCTGGTTCACCCGCACGTGGGTGACGATCTGGTTCACGTCCCACGTCGGGTTGGCGTTCTTGACCCGGTTTAGTTTGATCCACACCAGCGGGGTTGCCCGGTAGGAGGTCGGGATCTTCCGGTTGTCGCCTTCGTCCTGTTCGTCCTGGACATCGGACCGGTTGGCCTTGACCGCCATTTCAAAGACGGCGCCTGCCAACGGTGAAAGGATGGCCAGGATCAGCGCACCGTACCAGGTGATTTCATTGTTGTAGAAAACACCGTTAACAAGGTGGACGGACGCCTCGATCCCAAGGATCGTCCACAGTAGAAGTGTGAACTGATCCTTGGTTTCTCCCTTCCGGGAGGACAGGTAGCGTTCAGTTCCCGCCCACAAGGTGCCGAAGGCGAAGATGAACGCCAAGAAGTTCGCTGCCTTGGCGTTCACCCCTGTGGATTCTGTGAAGAAGTCCACAAGGTTCGGCCACCCGATGGCGATGGAGAATCCGATGAACACGACCGGAGCCGTGATCCGGAAAGCCCTACGAGCTTCTTTCTTGGCGTTGTCTTTCTTTTCCTGGAGTTCCCTGGCTCTTCGGTTCTGCTCCAGCTTGCTTGTCTTTTTCTTGGTGCTTTCTCTGGGTTCCTTTCCTGTTTCTGGTTCGTTGGGGTTCTTGGTGGGTTTATTCTTGTTGCGTTTACGGATGACGACTACAAGAATCAGGGCCGCAATAGCGGCGAGGATGATGATTCCTGTTCCGTCGAACCCTGTTTCGGGGTTCATGGTGTCCTTTCTGGTTTAACCGATAACCATCTGATACCGGGTGGTCACCCCGGCGTGGATGGGTCCGGTGGGGGTTTCCAGGTGCACCGTCCTGGTGTTGGGGCCGGTGTTGCTCACACCGATCAGTTTTCCTTCGTGTTCGGTTTGTCCTCCCGGTCGCACCAGCTTCACGTTTGGTTTGCGTCGGGCGAGCCTACCGAGTCGGCGGTCCTGGGACCAGTCGATACGCTGCTGCGTTCGGATTCGTTTCAGCATCAGCATGGGTTTCCTTTCTGGGTGGGGTGGGGCGCCCCGGTGTTTGGTTGGGTTGCGGGGCGCCCCGGGTGGGTGGTGTTGGTCAGTTGCTCTTGCGGTGTTTGGTGGTTTGCGGGTCGGGGCTGTTGGGGCACCGGCCCGGGTCGGTGCACAGGTGTACGTGGTGGTTGGGTGTGCGGGCCCGGGTGCAGGTGCGGTCGGCGTTGGCGTGCACCCGACCGGCGGCCACCACGGTTCGGGTGCTCATGCCCACCTGCTGTGTTCGATCAGGTCGTGCAGGTCGGCTGCCATCTGGGCGCGCACCAGGCTGGTGGGGATGGTGATACGGCCGTGTTGGTGGCACCAGACCACGTGCCCGGCATCCAGGCGGTGGATGGTGACGGGGTGTTCGGCTGTGCTGGTGGTTGTCATGGTGGTTCCTTTCTGGTGGTGGTTGGTTTCAGGGTTGGGGTGGGGCGGCCAGGACCAACAGGGTCACGGCCAAGACCGTCAGTGTGACCAGTGCGGCCACCCCCAGCAGCGTTGTCACTGCGCACTCCCCTGTTGGTTGCGGCGCTTGGCGCGTCGGCGCTGCATACGCCCGAGCAGGTTCATCTGCAAGATGGCCAGGGTCATGGATGAGACCAACGCCGAGACGAGCATGAGCCTGGTGTGTTGGGGCGTGGGGTCCTGGCCTGCCAGGGCCATGGCCAGGAGCCCGAGCATGGGGTAGGCCAGTGTGGTGGCCCACAGCAGTGTCAGGGCTCGGCGTGCCCAGGCCCCCAGGGGTGCGGGGTTGCGGTTGGGGTTGTCCTTGTGCATGAACATGCGTGCTTCCGTCTTCCTTTCGTTTTTCTTTCAGTTGAGGGTGTGGGGGTGGGGCAGGCGGTCGGCCTGCTCCAGGGTCAGGTCCGCTTCCACCCAGGGTTCGGCGGCCCACATGTCGACCAGTTCATCGGCCAGGGCGACGTAGGCGTGGGTGCGTCCCTGGAGGTGGGCCTGCCACCAGGAGTCGATGTCGGAGGCCTCCAGGGCGTTCAGGGTGAGCTGGCCGCGCTCGTCGTAGTCCTGGGGTGCGGGGGTGTAGGCCAGTTCGGGGCTGGTGTCGGGGTGGGGGCTGTGGGCACCGGCCCGAGCGCTGTCGCTGTCCTGGTCAACGTCACTGTCGTGATCGTCGTCGTGATCGTCGTCGTGGTTGCTGTCCAGGTTCTGCATGATCTTCTGGGCAGGGCTGAGGTAGGTGGTGCTCATCTGCTCGGCCGGGAAGTCCCGGTCGGCTGCGGTCAACGCAGCCGCCGCACGGTCGGTGCGCTCGTGTTCATCCAGCACCCGGTCGGCCAGCTGGAGGTAGGGGCTGTGGATGTCCTGTTCGTCCAACAGCGCGGCCAGGGCCTTGTAGGCCCGGTGTGGGGCCAGTTCCAGCACCTGGTCCAGGCCCATGGCGGGGGCTCCCTGGGGGCGGGTGCGGTAGGAAAAGCGCCCGGCGGACTCGATGCGTGCGGCGCCGGTGCCGGAGGCGGCGATGAGCTGAGCGTCCACCGACCGGGCCAGTTCGGCGTCGGTGGTGGGGGTGCGGTAGTTGGGGTCGGCGTCGTCGGCGATGGGGGCGGCCTGGTCGCCGTCCACGGTCAGCTCCTGGGTGTTGTCCAGGTAGTTGGCGCTGACGCGGCCACGGCGCAGGGCGACGTTGCGGCGCACCACCGGGTCGGGGTGGTTGCGGGCCTGGTCCAGGATCTGCTGACGGCGCCGGTGCTTGCGCAGATTGGGGGTGGCGTCGGCGGTGTTGGCCTGGTCTGCGATGATGGTCATTGCGATGCTCCTACTCCGTTGGGTGTGTCGTGTATGGACCCGGCGCGACGGGGGGCCTGGAAACCGGCCCGTCGTGCCGGGTTTTGTGTTTTGTGTGGGGGTGGGCCTGGAAAACCGGCCCCCACGGGTGCTTACGGTGCACCGATGTGTCTTCGGTGGCGTTTGCGGTACTACTATCAACATGGTTGATGGATTCTGTCAACCACGTTGATGAAATGGTATGGTTGTAGGACCTCCAACCAGAAAGGAACCGCATGATGCACGAGATAGATCGAGGCCCGGGGCGTCCGGTGTACCGGCAAATCGCAGACCAGCTACGCAAGGACATCGCCGAGGGGGTGTATGCGCCCGGGGAGAAGCTGCCGTCCATGGCAGAGCTGGCTGCTCGTTGGCAGGTCTCTCACCAGACCGTGGCCAACGCCGTCAAGGTCCTGCGTGGTGAGGCGCTTGTCATCACCCGGGGGTCGGCCGGGGTGTGGGCCTCACGGCGCACCACCTCCGAGTCGGCCCAGGACCTGGCAGACACCCAGGGCGGCGCCTCCCCCTCGGCGCAGGTGGAAATCCTCTCGGCGCAGGTGGTGACCTGCCCGGCCTACGTGGGGGACCTGTTGGGCATCAACGCCGACGGTGCCAACGCCAGGGTCAGCCGTCGTGAGGCTGTGGCCTACCGGCGTGGCCGGCCCTACCGGCTGTCGGTGTCGTGGGCGGCCCCTTGGGCCTACGGCGCGGCGCCGGAGTTGCTTCAGCCGCGCCTGGTCAACGGGTTGCGGGCCATCGCCCGGGGAGCCGGGGTGGAGGCCACTTCGGAGCGGTGGTACTTCGAGGCGCGCACCGCCGACGAGCGGGAGGCCCGGCATCTACAGATCCAGGTGGGTGACCCGGTGCTGGCTCAGGCCAGTGTGTGGTCCGCCCAGGACCACACCCCGGTGGAGTACCGGGAGGCCGTGGTGGCCTGTGGTGAGGTCATCTCGGGCACCACGCCGGTGGACCTGGGCCTGTAGGTCCACTGGTCCTGTACCGGACGTGTGCACACGAACAGGGGCGACTGTGGCTCTGTGTGGCAGTCGCCCCTTTTTCGTGCCCTGCCGCCCAGATCGGCACCTAAGGTACGGATGATCCGATTACGGGCTATACCCAAGTCGGACCGCTCTGGTCTGGTAAACATGGGTTCAAGAAGTTTGCGGCCCGCTTGGGGAGAGCGCGCCGTTCCCACTTGTTTCTCTGCCCGGTGCGGGTGAGGTTTCCTCGCTCTGCGTGGACTCGCCACGCCTATAGCCGGGTTGCCGTCAGGGCCGTTTTCGGGCAAGTATAGTTTCGGTACCTTCCCGTGACCCCTGGCGCGCCAGGAAAGGAGTTCCATCATGCACAACACCTCAACGACCCCGGTCAGCCCGATCAGGGACAGCAAGCTCACGGCCCGCGCTCGTGGGGTGTGGGCGACCTTGACCGACATGGCCGGGCCCTCCCTGGAGGTGCCTTCGGCCCTGGATCGGTTGCGGGGGGAACTTCCCGACGGTCAACAGGCCATCCGCAGCGCCCTGGCGTTGTTGGAAAAGCACGGGTACGTCCTCAAGCGCACCCAACGTGACGTCCGGGGCAAGATCTCGGGCACCACGTGGCAGCTCAACCCCCGGCCCGCTTTGGACCCCGAAGCCGAGGTGGGTACTGCCGCATGACGGTCGGCCCACCACCCGGCAACCCGCTTTGTAGCATTGCCACTACGCGCGGTATACAAGCTAGGTGAAAGAAAAGGCCGGGGGACGCCTCCCCCGGCCTGAACAACAAACGCCCCATCTACCCATCATGACGATGTGACGTCCGTGACTCCGAGTCTGACTGCAACCTCAGCTCGGGTCGACCTACAAGCCATCACAGTGGCTTGCTTTGAGTCTACCCGATGACGGTTTCACTGCAAACAGGGCCGGAGTTCGGGCGTCGGAAGGAATCCGACGTGACACACAACAACGAAGAAGTTTTCGAACTGGAACCGCTGGACACCCCCAAGCACACCCAAGTGGGGCACTGGATCAGCTTCCACCCCTACGTCTCCCCCACCGCACGCCAGCTCTACGTGATCCTGGCCGGGTTTGTGAACCACCACCAACGCCAACAGGGCAACACCGCCGCATACCCCTCCATGAACCTGATGGCGATGCTGCTGGGCCTGTCCCGCAGCGACAAGGTCACCCCCTACATCGACGAGCTGATCTGGCTGGGGGCCGTGGCCAAGCGGACCCAACGCACCCACGGGGGCATGCGCGCCCGAAACATCTACGGGGTGCGGTTCAACCCACCCCCCAACTCAGACCTGCCCGAGAGCCTGGAGCAGATCCTCAAACCCCACCAGGACCTGCTCAAGAACCACACCACCAAGGAGCTGGGGCCGCTCATGAGCGCCCACGCCAAGCACTGCAAGGAGAAGATCCAGCACAGCCGAGCGCAGGTCAAGGCCGGGCGCACCCGTCAGGACAACACCACCGACCAGGACACCGACCGTGCCCCCCAAAACAGGGGCACCACCAACCAGGACGAACAGACAAAACCCCAGGTCAGCCCGTACCCCCAAAAACAGGGGTCCCGTACCCCCAAAAACAGGGGCTCGGTACCCCCCAAAAAGGGGGTGGAACAATACGTAGGTAGAACTACACGTAGGACTAACAACAAGAAGACCCTCCCCACCCAAGTCCCCACGCCCTCGGCGACCGACCAGGATGCTGTGTCCGACGACGGGCAAGCCGTCGCGGACGCTCTTTCAAACAAGGGTTGGGACACCAACGACATCAAGATGGCCCTGCCCGAGGGGGTCAAGGTCACCGGGCCCGGACTGGAGCGCATCGCCACCCGGTGCCGGGAACTGGCCGACTGGGGCCTGGACACCGACCAGATCAACCAGCTTCTGGCCGGTGCACCCAAGAACAACCCCGACAAGTCACTACTGCGCCGCACCGCCACACCCCAGGACGCCCACCAGGCTCTTGCCGGGAACCGCGACGTGGAAGGTGCACGCCAGGACGTGGACCAGGTGTGTGAGCACCTGGCCCAGACCGTGGCCAACCTGGGGTTCACCCGCCCGTCGATCACCAGGGAATGGCGCCGTGCCGCACGGTTGATGATCGACAACGACCACGCACCCAGCGTCGACGAGCACGGCAACCCGATCAGTAAGAAGATCACCGCCGATGCCATCATGCGGATGATCGACTGGGTGGGACGTGACCCGTTCTGGGGCGCCAAGGGCAACATCCGGTCCATGCCCAAGCTGCGCACGCAGTTCGAGACCCTGGCCGCTCAGGCCCGCCAAAAGTCCGGGCAGGGCGCTTCCACCAGCCCATCCGGGGGGTTCCGCACCAGGTGGCAACAGCAGGAGGAGTACTCCCGCTACGGCGCCGCCCTGGAGATGAGCATGGACTACGTGCTGGGTCTGGACGATGCCTCCTACCGGCAGGACCTTGCCGAAGCCAAAATGCGTGGCGGCCACGAGGGCATGACCGCCTTCCGCGAGAAGGTGTTCGGCCCCCGGTCCGGGTGGTCACCCAAGGTCACCAGTAAACGGTTGGAGACGTTGTTCGGACGAATCCGTCAGGCCGGGTACCGGATGCGTGACAACGAGTTGAGCCAGAACCGCAAGGAATCCTGGGCTCAAGCCTTGGCCGAAAGCGGCGAGTCGGTGCCGGACCAGGAACCCGACGTCCAGGGCGAGCCGGAAGGCCCGGGGGCGGAAGTGCAGGTCCAGGACGGTTCTGCTCAGGGTGTGCAGGGTGGTTTCGACCCCCAGGACCCTGAGCAGCAGCCGGGTGAGAGCAGGGACGACTGGGCTGAGCGGTACATGCTCCTCCAGCGCCGCAAGTACGCACACCAGGACCCTTCCCGACTCCAGGCCGGGTAGGGCACACCAGCCCCACCCGATAGTGTGGTACGTTAAGTGACACCAGTGCGGGGCGGCACACCAGCCGCCCCGCCCCCGGACTTACCGCCCGGGGGGCACGACCAGGAAGGATCACCACCGTGAGAGAAGAAGAAGCCGAAAAACTGATCGACGCGGTCAGGGAACGCTGCTCCGGGCAGAGCTTCGTGGAGCAGGCCCCCGCGATCTGGGCTCAGGACCTGGCCGCTCACGGAATCACCTACGAGATGGCCGAGTGGATCGTGCGCCACATCGCCCAAAGGAAGTCGTTCGCCGAGGCGGACTACAAGCGCATCACGCTCGGCGACATCATCGGCCACTACCTGAAGGTGCGTCGGGACCGACTGAACAAGGCCGGACCGCTGCCCCCCTCCCCCGACCCGGACAACGTCCAGGCCTACCTGAAGCACCACAGAAGCACCATCAGCCTCATAGCCTCAGGGCGGGGGGATGCCTCCGCCATGGACCTCACAGGCGCTGTGGGTGCATCTGAACGCCGCGTACAGGCACTCAGGCAAGCCTCCGGGCAAGCCCCACAGCCCCAACCCCGACCCGACCGCGACACCAACATCACCCAAGCCCTGCAACAAGCCCGCAACCAATGCCGGGAAGCATCCCAAAACCTGCACCAGGGCCACCGTCAACCCGACCAGCCCCCACAACCCCCCACACCCCGCCCCACCCGACCAGCCACCAACCACACCAACCCCACCCAAGACACCACCCGGGCCGGGGACGCACTACGAGCACTGTTTGGACCCCAAACACCCGACTGGATCGACCAAACCACCCAGAACCAGAACGGCTGGTGCGGCAGGTGCCACAACGACACCCGCACAAAAATCATCACCAACCCAAACGGGACACAAACAACGGTGGACTGCTGCACCCCCAACCGAGTCAACGCCTGAACCCAACAAGGAGACACCATGAGCACCCGAGCCGCCCCCAACCCGCACAGCCCCTACGCCGACGCCGACCCCGACGTACGGCACCTCTTCCCGAACCCGACCTTCTTCCCCGACCCCACCCCCGGCGCCCTCCTCCCTGCCGCATGCGGAGGCATGGCCGTGGTCCCCACCGAACCCCTCCACGTCACCCCAGACGAACACCTCCCCGAAGGCCTCTGCCCGGCCTGCGTCGCCCAGATGCGCGGACGCCTCCCCGCCCCCTCGAAAGCGCACCATGACCGGACCCGAGCACTACGCCGAAGCCAAACGCCTCCTCGCTGCCTCTGGCACCAGCGGCAGCGAAGAGGGGATGCGCAGGCGTTCTGCCTGAGTGATGCCGCATACAGGAGGCCCCACCCAACCGGGTGGGGCCTCCTTCATGTCTAGGCTCCCCCACCCCGATGCTGTGGTACAGTAGGTGGCAGCAGGTTGGGGGTTTCCGCCCCCACCTTTCCGACAAACGAAGGAGCCCCGGATGGATCACACCCCCACCGACTACACCCCAAAGGCCGGCGACATGGCCCGCGACACCGAAGGAGACATCTGGTTCATTTACGCCGACCCTGACCGCCCCGAACAACTGCACGGGATCACCCCCAGCTACGACACCTCCGCGAACGGATACCCCCTCGGCGGGGTGCAACGCCTGTGGGGTCCACTCACCCTGGAACACCGGCCCGCCTGAAACCACCACGTCAGACCAAACAACGAAGGAGACCCGGATGGGGTACACCCCCGAGCAGATCACGCAGATCATCGCTGAACGCGACCGCTACAAGACCGCGTGGACCAACGCCCGGGCCCGCGCCGCCGAGTTCAAGCGCCTCAGCGGCAACCACCGCCACCTCATGGAGTCCTACGGCCGCCAAGCCCGGCAACACCGGGAAGACCTGAACGCCGTGCGCCGCGAAGCTCACCTCATGTCCCAAGACGGCACCGGAGCTGACTACGTGCGTGGCGTCGTCGCCGCCCGTGAGGCCCTCATCGAAGCTGCCGACTCCGGTGATGTCCACACCAACGAGCGGATGCTCCGCGCCAGCCTGGAACTCACCCGCAACGCCACAGACAACACCTGACCACAAAGGAGTACCCCGTGCTCGCCAGCAACATCATCAACTACATGCGATACGCCGCCGCCGACCTGGTCGGCCGCGATCTCGCCGACAAGCCCCATCCCAACGACCCCGAGCAGTGGTGCATGCGGTCCGACAACCCCCACCTCGCCGACCACATGACCCAGCTCGGTTACAAGGTCACCATCTACGACAACGGGTGGATCGGTGTGTCCGGCAAGCCCACCAACGTTGGACACGTCCGTGAACTTGAAATCCGGAAGGCTCAGGCCCGGGTGGAACAGATCCGCGACAAGGAGCCTGAGCGGATTATGCAGATGACGGCCCGATTCTGACCCCACACACGCGAAGGGCCGCCCCCAACAATCGCAGGGGCTGCCCCCACCCCGATACTGTGGTACAGTAGAAAACATCAGAAGGGAGAGAAAGATGAGCTTTTCCGAATACATGGAAGGCCACATCGTCTACCACGCCGAGACAGACACCTGGACAGCAGGGGGGCAGGAAAACCTGCCCGAGTCCGAGGTGTTCCATGTGGTCCGGACAACGGTAGACAAGTACGCCTCAGCCACCGCCGTGGGCGAGGCGATGAAAGAAATAAAACGCAAGCAACTGAGGGAGAAGCGCCTGGCTGAAGGTGGGAGCGAAACCACCGAAGAGAGCATGAGTGGCGCCGAGGGTGTTTGCGACGCCCTCCAGATGAGCGGGGGGTTCCGCAACGTCACAGAGCCCACCGTGGACAAGAACGGAACACCGTACATCTACATGGAGAAGGGCCGCAAAAAATATGCGGTAGCTGTGTACCGGGTGTGACCTGACGGCAAGGCGGGGGGTTCCCACCCCCACCTTGCCGACCAACGAAGGAGACCCGGATGGAGCACGCCCCCGAGCAGAATCTGGGACGAGACCGTGCCCGAGGGGCTGCGCTGGTGCACAGCTGGTTCGTCACCGTCCACGGTTATGAAGCGCCGCCGACTCCGCGCCCGTGAAGGGTACGAAGTGTACAAGTGAATTGATACTGCCCCGCGCACGCGGGGATGGCCCTGCCGGGTCGAGGGCGGTCAGATCCCGCCCGAGGAGCCGCTAGAGGACTGGGAGCGGGAACTCCTCGACCCCAACCGTGGGTGAATCGCACCCACACCCCGATACTGTGGTATAGTAGGTAACGGAAGGTTGGGGGTTCCCACCCCCACCTTGCCAGCCAACGAAGGAGAGCCCCCCTCACACCAAGGAGGCCTGATGAATGATGCGCAAGAGGATGTCAACACACCGACCACCCCTAAGCGCATCCAACGCCGACGCACCAAAGGTTGGCGCGCACCCGACGGCGCCGTGAACATCGGGCGCCCCTCACGGTGGGGCAACCCCTACAAACTCGGCGAGACCCTCGTCCGCTACCCCGCCAACAACGGCGACCGATGGGAACTGGAGGGTCCCACCGGTAAAACCCCGGGGGAGGTGCACCACTTCCGCCACCCTGACGGAACCATCACCTGGCACCGGGTCGAACTCGCATCCGCCCAACAGGTCATGGAGCTGTACCGGAGGTTCGTGGAATCCACGACCGGCTATGTCGACCGTGTCCGCAACGAGCTGGCTGGCCGAGACCTCATGTGCTGGTGCCCCCTGGACCGGCCATGTCACGGAGATGTGCTCATCGACATCGCAAACCCAGGAGCACGCCATGGCTGGACCTGAACGCTACGCCGACGGCTGGACTCACGTACTCAACAACACCGATACTGTGGTATAGTAGGCAACGGAAGGTTGGGGGTTCCCCCCACCTTTCCGGCAAACGAAGGAGCCCCAATGTCACGCGAAATCGAAACCCTGACCCGCCTCGACGAGGCGATGTACCCTTACGAGTTTTTCCAGCTGGGCCATGACGACATGCCCCAACCCCTCTACGGGCACGGTGAACGCATCGCCCGCACCCTGGACGGCCTCCACGGCAAGGCCGGCCTGACCGTGACCAAGAAACAGGAGGATGTGGAGGTGGTCCACGTGAGTGGACGCGCCGCCAAAGCCGACACTGCGGTCGGCCGCAGCGTGGAGCACCGAACCATCCTGACCGTCACCGGACCCGGGGTAGACATTGCCCTGACCAGGGCGAACCAGAGGTGGTGGGCTGAGCCCGGAACCGCCTGGCCCGGCCTGAGGTACCGCCAGGTGCTCGCCCTCACTAGGCCGATGTGCCTACCCGAGTGGAAGGCGTTCCGGCAGCATCTGGAACAGAAGGCCCTGGACGAGTGGGGCCACATCCCCAAGGACATCGCCGCGTGGTGGCGAGTCCTGGACAGCCTGAACGAAAACGGGTGGGAATCGGTGGAGGGCTCCGACCGCAGGCAGCGGTGGACCCCAGCCGAGCAGGACGCGCGAATGCGCCCGGTGTTGGATAAGGCGTGGCCCGTGGCGGCCCGCCCCAACGACTGATCGGCTTACCACTCTCCGCACACCCACGGGGGCCACCTCTGCATGAGCCAGGGTGGCCCCAACAATTATGTGGTACAAAAAGCGGCAACCAAGCAGGAGGAACCCATGAACCCCAACGACCCCCCAATCCACTACGTGGTTGGCGCAGGCCCATACCCCTACAGGGCCGACGGGCGCCGCATGAACAACTCCGAAGCATCCTCATACCTGATGCACCAACACGGGATGTCCGCCCTGGAAGCCGTTCAGCTCCTGGACATGATCACCACCCAGGCCGTAAGGGACGCCGGAACCCCGCACGTGGAAAAGGACGACGACAGGTACCGGATCAACGGATCAGACCCCAAAATCCGCTCGGCCGCCAACATGATCCTGGTCAATGAATGGCGCCTGACGCTGGCCGAAGCAGCCCACACCCTGGACCACGCCCCCCAGGGGCGGGACGGTCGTAACCGTTCCGTGTGACGCCCGCGCCGCCCACAGGAAGGAAACCCGCTTTTTGTGGGCGGCAAGGGGGCCGCACGAAACACCCCGCAAACAACTGGGGTTGCGACCCAACCAACCCAGAAAGGAACCACCATGACCAAAACAGTCAAGATCAACGCCTCAACCCGCGACGGCATCGCCTGGGAAGCCGGGTTCCATGACTCCTACGCCCTGACCTCGATCCAGTACCCGGAACGGTCGGGCAACTACCGGCTGGCAACCTGCGACCCTGACGGTTACCTGGACCATGACCAGATCCCGGCCAAGGTCCGCCAAGCCGGACTCAACGAGCTCAACCTCGACCTGGGTCAGGCCGTGAAACACACCCACAACGGGACCACGTACTGGGTGTGGCCCAACGTCGACACCCGCAAGCTCTCGGTTTTGAGCCTGACCGCCGCCCGAGCGGAAAAGGTCCTGGTCGAGGCCGGTTACTACAACCTGGACGGCATTGAGGACATCCCCCACCCCAAGGACAACTCGCCAGCGAAGATGGCTGCGCTCATGACCGAGTTCGGCCATGGGGATTTGGAGATGATCGCCTCCACGGCCGAGGAGATGTACGGCATCACCCTGGAGGAGCCGGTGCCCCACACCTATGCGGGGTTTGAGTACTGGGTGTGGCCCAACGTCGACGCCCGGCGCGGCTGGTAACACCGGATGTTGCCCCTGCCCGCCCTGCCACGCAAGCAGGGCGGACGGGGGGACCGTCCGGTCCACCCAACCCAAGAGCGGCACCCACCACAGGGCGGGTGCCGCTCTTTCCACGCAAAAAGAAGGAGTAACCATAAGCACCCCAACAGACATCACCCCGCACGAACTCCAACCCAACACCCTGGCCAACAACCCGGCACCGGACTGGGCAACCGACCCGCAAGCCGACCCCACCCAGATCACCAACTGGCCTGCCCGGCAGGCCGCCGCCAACGTGCCCTTCTCCCTGGACCGCAACGGGTGGCCACTCAACCCCAACGCCCCCACCGGCAAAACAGGACGCAACCTCGGAGCATGGGGGGAGAACCAAGCAACAGACTCCATCGTGCTGGCAGGAACCGGCAAGGACCAACACCTGCTACTGATCCGCCGTGGCGACACCGGCCAGTGGGCCATCCCCGGCGGCAAGGTCGACCCCGGCGAAACCACCCAAGAAACACTCGCCCGTGAACTACACGAGGAAGCAGGCATCGACCTGTCCACCATGAAGCCACGCATCCTGTGGCGCGGATACGTCGACGACCCCCGCAACAGCGACCATGCGTGGCTGACAACCACGGTGGGCCTGTACAAGGCCCCCCAAACAATCACACCCGTGGCCGGGGACGACGCCACCGAAGCCCGCTGGTGGCCCTGGACAGGCAACGTCAAGGACCTGATCAAGCACCTACACCCCCACGGGGGCCTGTACCCGGCCCACCAGGCCCTGCTCAAGCACCTGCCCTGAAGTAACCACCACCAAAAAGAGAGGGGCTGCCCAGGGCTCAAACCCCGGGCAGCCCCTGCGCAAAGGAGAACACAACCTTGCCCAGCACCCCAACCAACCCCGACCGCATGGTGGGCCAATGGGTCCGCCTGCACAACCCCGACCGCCCCCACACACCAACCCTGGGGTGGCTCAAACACTGCACCCCAATTCCCGGGAACCCGGGCCTGTGGCGTTGGGTGCTGCACACCCCCACCGGGCGCATGATCGGAGGGCCGAACTTCCCGGCCGAACCCCTACGCCCCGAACACCGCCACGACCTGGCCAGAGCACGACGCCAACTCACCCAGCGCCTACGAAAAGACCGGGAAACCCTGGCCGGGTTGCTGGCCCACGGCGAACCCGCCGGGGTTCTGGGCCGGGCAGTGGCCCGACTGGAACGCCTCGAACAGTCCCTGCCCGATTGAAAGGTTGCAGACCGGTCAACCCGGACACACAAAACAGGCGCCGGTGGCAGTCTCGGAAAGCATGGGGAGCAAGATCGAAAACGGACAGTATGTCCGTGAGTACTACCAAGTCCCGGCCCACAAGGGCCAAAAAATCACCTGGCGGGGCAGGCCCGCCCGCATCTTAGGGTTCGACCTGGCCTACCTACGGGTTGAGCTGCTGGACGTGGACCCGCTGTCCGACCAGGACAGCGAAACCGTGGTCCACCCCACCTGGGAGGTGTGTTACCCCGAGCAAGGGAACCACCAACCCCCGCAGGGCGGGCACCAGCCCCAACAGCACCCCGAGCACCAAAAAGTGGAGTACGCGCCCGGACCCGCGTAACCTGAAAGGCCAACCGCCAGAAAGGACCCCGCGTGCTCCACACCCACCGACCCGCCCGTTTGGTCGTCACCTTCCACGGGTTCATCACCCCCGTTCCACCACTGTCGGTCCCGGCCGGTTGGGGCCAAAACGCTCAGGACCGCCTCGGAGACCGCATCCGGCGTCACCTACGCCCCTACCTGGGGTCGCGTGTTGGGCAGATGGTGGTGGAAGCATCCCCGGACGTTCCCACCGGGCATGTTCTGGTTCCCACCGCAGGCCAGGAACCCGGCGTGGCCGGGTACCTGCACCTGGAAGCCGAGACCCAGGACAACAAGCCCACACACCGGGCCGGCATTCCGGGATGGGTGACCATCGGGTTGGTGGTTCTGGTCGCGCTGCTGCTGTTGGGCTGAACCCGGCCCCCTGCCCGGGAAACCGGGCAGGACCCACCCCCCCTTTTTTTGTGGTACAGTAGGAAACAAGGAAGAGGGGGAACCCCAACAAGAAAGGAACACATGGAAAACAAGGCACAAGAAATCATCAACCACCTGCGCACCCACAAGGGCCCCAGTCGGGAACACATCGCCGACCTGGCCGAATGGGCATCCTGGTGGCACGGGGGACAAAGCAGCCCCCTGTACTCGTTCGCCTCCACCCAGAAGCTGGTGTGCAACCACCGCATCAACCAGGGCGACTACCTGTCAGAGATCGACACCTGCATCAGGAGCAACCCACCCCAGAGGGAACGCCGCGCCCTGGACGCCCTGTGGAAGTTCTTCGAGGCCTCCTGCTGTGACTGGGAAGAGGCAGAGGACAACGACCACGACCACATGCTGACCCCGGACGACTACGCCCGACCCTGAACCCTGCGACCCCAGTGGCGCCCCACCGAACCGCCGGTGGGGCGCCGCCGGGACCCCAGGGTCCACCCCAAAGAGGCCACCCCACAGCCGGGGTGGCCTCACTCATTTACACACAAAGGGGCCAACATGAACCAAACCAAACACCCAACCGAGATCGCCTACGACAACGACGGTTGGGACGACGACGACATGGACACCCTGGCCCGCCCGCTACGCGACCCCAACCCCAACCGTGCAGCCCAGGGCGCCGCCGCATACCGCAAGGTTCTGGAAAACCAGCTACACCTGTCCCAGAACGTGCAACCCCACGCCGGGTACCGGCTATGGATCGAAGACGAGATCACCGCAACCAGGGTCACCCTGTGGGCCCTGAACAGCCTGGAAAAGGCCCTGTCCGGCCAGAGCCCCCACCAAACCCCACCCCCCGGCGGCCTGGACCCTTCCCGGGCACGGTCGGCCCTACAGGCCTTGGAGCCCATCACCAACCAGCCCCGAAACCTGGATGTGCGCGCCCGGGCATGCAGGCAGTGGCTGGAGGGGCTGGAGCAAGCCCTACCCGCCGACCTGACCCGTGACGGGGTGACCAAGTACCTGGACTGGCCGGTGTGCATGCTGGAGAACGGGGAGGTGCTGTGAACGGGGAGGAGAGGACTATGCCCTGGAACTTGATCGCACAGCACCGGGTGTCCCCGCTGTGTGACCCCTGCGGTCACCACTACACCGGAGAGTTCGCGCCGTGGTACTACCCCAACACCGCAACAGCGCTGGCCGAGATGCGCATGGACGGGTGGCACATCACTGGAACGTTTTTCCGGTGCCCCGGGTGCGCCGAGGACGGCAGACCCCCTACCGGCCGTACCGCTCAGACCGGCCGGTGGCACCACCTGCACGGCTGGTCGGTGTCCTGTCAGGACTGCGGCAGCACCACCGTGCAGGGCCTGGACCCCGAGGAGGAGGTCACCAACCCCGTGTGGCCCACACCCTCCAAAGCCGCCGCCGCTCTGGAGGGCGCGGCCGGGTGGACCCGCACCGACCGCACCCGCTGCCCACAGTGCACCTCGCTGCACGGCGGAACCACCTCACGGGTGGGCCCGTGACGAGGCCGACCAGACCGTAACCGCCTAACCCACTAACCCACCAGCAACGAGGGGTCCACCGCATCCGTAGTGCGGTGGACCCCACCTCATCACTACCCGAGGAGACCACGATGTTTGAGATAACCATCTGCTACCACGTCCGGTACGACGCACCCGGATGTACCCGCATCCTCACCGACGAGGACGGAAATCCCCTGCTGGTCGACTCCCCGGACGTGGACCAGATCCCGGCCGATGTCGCCATCGACGACGACGGCACCCCCCGGTTTGAGATGGCCATCAGGCACCAGATCCTATGCGGTGGGCCCGGATGTACCCGCATCCTCGTCGACGACTACGGCGACTATGGCAAGCCCTCCAGGGATCGGTTCCGCCGCCTGGCCGCAAGCGCCGAAGAAGCCGCAGGAGAGCAGGGGTGGCGGTGGGTCGGAACCGGAAGCCCAGGATGGTGGTGCCCCGGCTGCATCACCTGGCTGCACGGAGACGACTACTACGAGCGCGAGGCTGACTGAGGACCCGGCCCCCGCAACCAACGTGGTTGCGGGGGCTTTTTGTGCCCAGACGTAGACCAGGTCGACGGCGGTCGGGGTGTATCTCGCGGAGGTCGAACGCATCAGGCGCCATTGCCCCTAGAGCGCCACTTGCACCACCCTGATTGTGTGGTACATTAAGAGTCAACGGGTTCCCCCGGGAACCCCCAACAACAGGCGGCTCACCCCCGCCCAACAAACACAAAAACCAGAAAGGCAACACCACCATGGGCAACACCAAGATCGACTACACCCTGGCCGCCCGCATCGCCCAGGCCGCCGACGTCACCACCGACCAGCTCGGTTCTGTAATCATCGACAACCGAGAGGTCCTGGCCGCCCAGGACCCCCACGTAGCCCAGAAGGTAGATGAGGGGGCATATGAAGAGCTTGGTCTTGACCTGGGCCCGGCCCAGGTACTGACAGTGGAAGGAAAGAAGGTCCACGCCTGGACCCAGGCCACCACCGCGTTCGCCGCCTGACCCTAACCTGACCCCACAACCGGGGTCGGCCGCCCAAGAAGGCCCCCCAAAAAAAGGGGGGGTGCGGGTGCAACTCCCGCAGCGGCCACGAAAACCCAATAATGAAAGGAACCCATGGCGCACCAACACACCCGATCACACACCCAAATGCTGCAAACCGCCATCAACCAGCTGGTGGACACCCTGGAGGAAGTGGGAGCCTCCGCCATCGCCCACCCCAGCACCGGCGGGGGATGGGAAATCCACATCAACACAGCAGGCAACGGGGAAGAACCCCCCATCTCCGCACCGGACTGGGAGTGCATGCACCTGGTCCAAGCCCACCAAGAGCTCCAAAACCGGGGATGGCACATCCCCGAAAACGCTTTTTGGGCCAACGACCGGCACGGAGGATGGGCACACCACCCCATGCCCACCGGGGACGCCTGGACGGCCCCCATCCAAAAAAACTGACCCCCCACTTTTGAGCCCTGGCCCTTGACCTTCAGGCCGGGGCTTTATTGTTTCCAACACGAAAGGAAAACCCGTGACACCACCCGCACCAGTGCCCCGAGTAGCCGGACTCGACTACTCCCTGACCTCCACCGGGCTGGCCACAACCCACCCCCACAAAGCCACCCTGATCAAACCGCGCGTGGACGGCCACGCCCGCTTGCAGGAACTGAAAGTTTCCGTGGCCGCCCTACTACGCCAAGCACGCCCGTCCCTGGTAGTGGTCGAATCGGGCTCCTACGCCTCAACCTCATCCACCTTCCACCAACTGGCCGGAGGGTGGTGGATTCTCACCCACCAGATCCACCAGCTGGGAATCCCCTACGCCACCGTGGCCCCCAGCACCCTGAAGCGCTACGCCACCGGATCAGGAAAAGCCACCAAAACCATGATGCTGGGCGCAGCACGAGCCGCATGGCCCGGCATCCCAGTGCAAAACGACGACGCCGCCGACGCCCTGTTTTTGGCTGCCCTGGGCGCCCAGTACCTGGGCAGGCCCATCTTCCGTTCCCCCGCCCCCGATGCGGTCCGGGTGGTGGATTGGCCACGTGTGGGGCGTAAACCCGCAACACCCAAGAAGACCTCGACCACCCCCAAGGCCCGTAAAGCCGGTCGGGCAAGGCTCCGAGTCAGGAACTGACCCAACGGGGGCGAACCTAACCAGCCCCCTGTTGACATCCTCCCGGGCCTAAAGGCCCGGGATTCCCGTCTGCTCCCACGCGAGGTGCGTGGTTCGCTGCGGGTGGGTTCCTGCTTCGCTGACCTGAGCCAACCCGGGGGCTGGTCTTACCTGGTCTCCACAGGCGTTTAGCCTCTCCGCCTGCCCAGCGGCGAGAACGTTCTTAGCGGCGTTGTGGTCCCGGTCGTGGGTGATACCGCATGAACAGGTCCACGTGCGGATGTTCAGCGGCATCTTGTCCTGAAGCGCACCGCAGGCGGAGCACAGCTTCGAGGACGGGAACCAACGGTCGACCTTGCCGAAGGTGCGCCCGTACCTGGTGGCTTTGTACTCCAGCATGTTCACGAACGCCGACCACCCGGCATCGTGCACCGACTTGGCCAGGCGGGTGCGCCCGAGCCCGTTCACTGCCAGGTTCTCCACGTACACCGCTTGGTTCTCGCGGATGATGCGTGTGGAGAGCTGGTGGTGGAACTCGCGGCGCGCGTCGGCCGTCTTGGCGTGAGCGCGGGCGACCTTCACCCGGGCCTTCTCGCGGTTCGCGCTGCCCTTGGCCTTGCGCGACAGGGCGCGTTGGGCCTTCTTCAACCGCCGCTCGGCACGGCGTAGGAACCGAGGGTTGGCGATCTTCGTGCCATCGGAGAGCACCGCGAAGTGGGACAGGCCAAGGTCGATCCCGACCTCAGGGACGGTTTCAGGCAGCACCTCAGAGGCGTCCGTTTCGACCACGAACGACGCAAAGTAACGCCCAGCCGCGTCCTTGATCACCGTCACCGTGGGCGGGGTCGAGGGAAGGTTGCGGGACCACTTCACCTTGATGCCCCCGACCTTGGGTAGGCGGAGCTTGCCGCCTGTGGTGATGCGCCAGTTCGCGTTCGCGGTGAAGCGGACCGACTGGCGGTTGTCCCTCTTGGACTTGAACCGGGGCGCCCCCATGCGGGGGCGCTTGCCCTT
>Ga0079226_10001242_pt1 | contig 19422 bp, 17 predicted proteins | sample Poulit2014_FD_76345 | JGI IMG/M metagenome (GOLD analysis project Ga0079226, IMG submission 76345) | Agricultural soil microbial communities from Georgia to study Nitrogen management - Poultry litter 2014 | ecosystem: Environmental > Terrestrial > Soil > Agricultural land | place: USA: Georgia... | reverse complement strand
TCTATCTTGATTAGTAGGTTTGTAAATATCAGCGGTCAAATATTCCTTTTCTGTTTTTCCATAAACGATGTTTTTTTCAATTTCTATACACATTTTTTAACCCCTTTCTAAAATAAAAAAACCATAGTTAAAAGAACAACTGAAAAGTTGCTTTTCAACTATGGTTTGTCTTTTTTTGAAGACCACCCATAATGTTAAATATTTACAAACATAAGGTTCGATTATGTCTCTAAGATTTGGTAATATAATATCAATTGTTTTCTAAATAATCAAGTGTTTTTTAACCGAATATTTCTTCTTGTAACTTAAAAATACCAACTGCTGAATCGGTTTCTAAATTCCATGATTCATAGCTTTCAATAATTTCACAATTTAAAAATTCCTGGAATTGATTTATCCTATTTTCCCTATCTAAATCTAAAAAAACTCTCCTTGATTCAACAACTAGGTTTTCTCCTTCTGGCTTTTGAATCAATTTACGTTCTCTTTCAGTTAAAATGCCATAAAGATAATAAATAATCGTATCTTTAACAAATCGGACTTCGGTAGATTTAGGTCCTTTTCCTCCAATGTTTTTAACATAAGAGTTAACAAAGTTTAAAAACTCCAGCTCAAAAGATTGTAAATCTTTGATATGCATAATGAACACACCTTATATTTTATTTAATAATTATCATTTATCTATAATGATTATATAAGTTTATAAACACACAACATCCCACTAATGAAGTAGGAAATGATCAAGGAATATTCTGAGTTTATAATTGTAATTTAAAAGAGTCATTGAATTATAAGTAACAACCATCTCTTTATTCATTATTATCTTAAAACTTAACGACAATTATTTGAAGACTTTAAGGAACGTATTTATTTTATTTTTTCAATTCTCTAAGTACAACCTTTTGGTAACAACGGATTTCGGATAAATCCATGCAATAGCAAAATAAGTATGTTTCGGAGTCTATATTAAAGCTACTTTAGTACAATTACATCTACCACAACTATGAGTAAAGAGTTTCCTATAATCAGGAATTGCTATATGAGAGTTGAGAAAACAAGCCCCCCCCAAAAAAAAAAAAAAATGTGCACATATAGCAATTGCGCGATTGTTGTTTACTGCAATTTATCGTATTCTAAAGAGAAAAATCCTTATAATTCTGAGTTGTATAAAACTGCAGCTAGAATTCTTGCAAACCATAAAGTAACAAGAGAAGAAGTAATTATACCTACTTAATTTAATCACAGGGGTTTCAAACCACTTCTTTGCTAATTAGGTAAAGGAGTTTCACAGAATATATACTAATATCAACTATGATGAATTTTTTGAGGGGCCAAAATAATCTAAAACTTATATTTTTTATTTCAGACTTGATTCAGTTTACAAGTAATTATTTAATATAGCTTTCATATACCAGTTTTACACTTTTCCAATAATTTAGGAAATGTGTAAAACTGATTGATATATTTTAAAACCTTAATTATTGTTTTTAAAATATGATTTTAATGTAATTAAATTATTTACAAGATAGAGAAACAGTTCCTAGGTTATCAAATTCAGCAATTACTGTATCACCAGATTCTATTCTAATTGCTTCAGACATAGCACCACTTAGTACGATATCGCCTTTTTTAAACCCTTTTCCTCTTCTCTCAAGCATATTTGCAGCCCAAGCCATTGCTTTTAAAGGATGATCTAAAACTGCTGCACTAGACCCTGTTTGTTCAACATTGCCATTTTTCGATAAGGTCATTCCTATATTACTCAAATCAATAGAGTCTGCCAACATTAATTTACTACCAATTACAAATTTCTTTGAAGAACAATTATCAGCGATAACATCCCTTAATGTGAATTTAAAATCTTTATAACGGCTATCAATGACTTCTAAAGCAGGTGCTATATATTTACTTGAATTTAAAATATCCTCTCCTGTTATATTATCCCCTTGGATATCTTTATCAATAAAAAATGCAATTTCAGGCTCTACTTTAGGATGAATAAGTGTATCTCGTTCAAGAGGTTCCCATTCATAAGCTAACATATCTTCATGTAAATCACCTATTATTGCTTCATTAACGCCCATCATTTTTTGTTTTGCTTCACTTGTTAATCCAAGCTTCACACCAACCTTTTTCGTTTTAACTTCATCCAGTCTAGTTTCTAATAATTTATCTTGGATTTTATAAGCCGTCTCAATGGATATATCTGGATAGTCGTTCGTTATTTTATCCACTTCATGTACATCAAGTTCTGCATGTAAAAGATATTCAACAATATCTTTTGTTTGACTTTCTGTTGTAGTATTCATTTTTATTCTCCTTCTTCAATTAACTTTTAGCTAATTTGGACGCCACATCAAGAATCATATCTTCTTGTCCACCTACAACCTTTAATTTACCAAGTTCTATTAAAATATCACGAGGGTCTATTCCAAATTGCTTTCCAGCTCTTTCGGCATGAAGTAAAAAGCTAGAGTATACACCTGCATATCCTAATGCTAAACTACCTTTAGTAATTTCTTGGGGACGTTGCAATAATGGTGCTACTTTATCTTCAGCTAAATCCATCATTTTATAAATATCTATTCCTACATCCATACCTAATCGATCCATAACAGCAAGTAATACTTCTGTTTGAGTGTTTCCAGCCCCAGCACCAAGGCAGCGAACACTACCATCAAGGCGAGTAGCACCTGCATCAATAGCTGCTAATGTGTTAGCTACTGCTAAAGACAAATTATTATGTCCATGAAAACCAACTTCTATATTCAAATTTTCCTTTAAGGCAACTACACGTTCAGTTACTTGATGAGGTAATAATGCCCCTGCTGAATCTGTTACATAAACAGCCTGAGCTCCGTAACTCTCCATTAATTTTGCTTGTTCTACTACTTTTTCAGTAGGTGCAGAATGAGCCATCATTAAAAATCCTAATGCTTCCATTCCCATCTCTCTAGCATAATTAAGATGTTGAGCAGAAACATCAGCTTCAGTTACATGTGTTGCAACACGAACAAGTTTAGCTCCAGCTTTATGCGCTTCTTTTAAATTGTCTTTTGTTCCAATACCAGGTAACAGAAGAACAGCAATTTTAGAATTTGTAACTTCTTCTGTTGCTGCTTCAATCAGTTTTAAATCATGAACTAAGGAACGACCGTATTGTAAAGTGGATCCACCTAACCCATCACCATGAGTCACTTCAATATAATGCATCCCAGCATCATTTAATGCTTTTGTTACATCACGCACTTGCTGTTCTGTAAATTGATGTGAAACAGCATGGCTACCGTCGCGTAATGTTACGTCTGTAATTTTAATGTCATTTACATTTGCTTTTGACATATGAATGCTCCTTTATGATAGATTTAAAAAATTATATTTGAGATTTTGCAAAATCTTCTCCTACTTTCTTCGCCGCAGCAGTCATGATATCAAGGTTACCTGCATATTTCGGAAAATAATCTCCCGCCCCTTCTACTTCTAGAAAAATAGTAACCTGGTTGTCTTCGAATAAAGGCTCTTGTTTTAAGCGATATCCTGGTACATACTCTTGTACAGTTTTTTCCATTTCCTTTATCGCTTGATATACTTTATCTTTATCCATATTTTTCACTTCACAATATACTGTATCACGCATCATTATTGGGGGATCAGCCGGATTTAAAATAATTAATGCTCTACCTTTATCGGCTCCTCCTAATTTTTCAATACCTTGACTAGTTGTAATAGTGAACTCATCAATGTTTTGGCGTGTTCCAGGGCCTGCACTTAAACTAGAAATAGTGGCTACAATTTCTCCATAAGATACGTCGGCAACTTGATTTACCGCGTGTACCATAGGAATAGTAGCTTGTCCTCCGCATGTGATCATGTTTACATTATTATATCCTTTGTCCGTTTCAGTCTTTTTTACAGCAGGACTAAAAAATGGACCTACAGCAGCAGGAGTTAAATCAATAACCATTTTCCCTAATTCTGAGAGTATTTTCGCATGGTGTTCGTGTGCCTTAGCAGATGTTGCATCAAATATTATTTCAGCTATGTCTGGATTTTCTTGTATCGCTTCAATGCCATTAGAAAAGACTTCATATCCTTTTTCTTTTGCGATTTTTAACCCTTCTGAGTCACAATCGATTCCTATTAGAGCTGTTAACTGAATAGCATCACTATCTTCTAATTTATACATTAAATCTGTACCAATATTACCAGATCCAATGATAGCTGCTTTTATTTTACTCATCATCGTTCTCCTTTAAAAATTATTTGAACGTTATTCCTACAGTTCCTAATTCTCCAAAATCTGCTTCAATAGTGTCATTTGCATTCACAATCAAAGCGCCGGATAGAGCACCAGGTAAAATGAGCTCACCTTTTTTTAATGTGATATTGTACGTAGATAATTTATTTGCTAACCAAGCAATAGCTTCGGCTGGGTGACCTAATGCTGCAGAACCAGCACCAGTAGCTATAATTTCATTGTTTTTCTTCAAAATCATCCCATTTGTTCGAAGGTTTATTTCTTCTAATTGCTTTTTACGATCTCCTATTACTACTTTTGCCGAAGATCCATTATCTGCAACTGTATCAATTAATTTGATATTCCAATTAGCAATTCGACTATCAATAATTTCTAATGTAGGAACAACATAGTCTGTTGCCATGATGACATCTAAAAATGTAACATGGGGACCCTTTAAATCTTCCTTTAACACAAATCCAATTTCTGCTTCAACTTTTGGAGCAATCATTGTTTTAGTGTCGATAGTAGAGTTATGCTCTAGCTCCATATCATCAAATAAATGACCATAGTCCGGCTCATTTACATTTAGCATATTTTGCATTGCTTTACTTGTTAACCCTACTTTTTTCCCAATTACTTTTCTACCTTGATTTTTTTTATATTCTACTATTTGCAACTGAATATTATAAGCATCATCGATATTTAAATTTTCATCTCGTTTAGTAAGTGGTTCTACCTCTTTTATGTTATTTTCAGCTGCAAATAACTCCACTGCGTAATTTTCGATTACATTATCAGCCAATTTTTTACCTCCTAATTAATCATAAAAGGTTTTTAATTATATTTTAACTTGATTAAAAACGTATTATTTTTTAATTGTAATTGTTTTTGCTTCTGTATAAAATTCAAAACTGTTTTTTCCACCTTCTCGGCCTATACCACTATTCTTAGAACCACCAAAAGGTGTACGTAAATCTCTATAATACCAGCAATTCACCCATAATAATCCAGAATCAATTTTTGATGTAACACGTTGTGAGCGACGTAAATCATTTGTCCAAACAACTCCTGCTAATCCATACTCTGAATCATTAGCAATTTCAATTGCTTCTTCTTCTGTTTCAAACGGAATGATAACTGGTACTGGTCCAAAAATTTCTTCTTGGGCTACACGCATTTTATTATCTACATCATATAATACAGTCGGCTTATAAAAGTTACCTTGTTCAAGCCCTTCTACCGGTTCACCACCATAAGCTAATTTAGCACCTTCATTTAACCCAATCTTTACATACTCATCTACTGTTTTAAAATGACCTTTCGAAACTAAGGCACCCATATTTGTATTTTCATCTAATGGATCGCCAACTTTTATTTTTTTTACTCGTTCTACAAACCTTTCTAAAAACTCATTATATATTTTCTTTTGTACTAATATACGAGATCCTGCTAAGCAAATTTGTCCTTGATTACGGAAGATAGCATCGATAGATCCTTCAACTGCTTCATCTAGATCAGCATCTTCAAAAACGATATTTGCAGATTTTCCACCTAACTCCAATGATACTGGAGTTAAACTTTCTGCTGCATTTTTCATTACTTGTCTCCCTGTTGCCGTTTCACCTACAAACGCAAGACGACTTACTTTATCATTCACTGCCATTTCTGTCCCAACTGAACTTCCTGGTCCTGTTAATATGTTTAAAACACCCGCCGGTAATCCTGCTTCATTTGCAATTTCACCTAGCTTCACAGCACTTAATGGAGTGTATGATGCAGGTTTAATAACAATTGTATTTCCAGCCGCTAAAGCAGCAGAAGCTTTCCAAGTCATTTGCATAAAAGGCAAGTTCCAAGGAATAATTAAAGAAGTTACACCCGCTGGAGCATATTGGGTATAGGACATATGATCAGATTTATCATAATGTTCTTGATGAACATACTTTGCCATTTCCGCAAAGAAACGGAAGTTCGATGCTGCTCTTGGAATATCGAAATCCCGACTCTCTGAAATCGGTTTACCTACATCCAAAGTTTCAATCATACTTAGTTCATCTAAATTTTCTAAAATTAAGTCAGACATACGACATAAGATTTCCGAACGTTCTTCTACAGGCATTTCACTCCAAACACCACTCTTAAATGTTTCATAGGCAATATCAATAGCATGTTTTGTATCTTTCTCATCCGCTTTTGCAATCGTTGCTAATTTTTCATTTGTCGCTGGGTTTATCGAATCAAACGTTTCCTTTGTATGACTATCAACATATTCACCATTAATAAACAACTTTGCGTCTTTTACTACTTTTTGAGTTTTTGTCATATTCATCCTCCTAGTCTTCAACTTCTACAACCATTTCAATTTCGATTGCAGTGTTATTAGGAAGTTGTGCCATCCCTACTGCTGATCTAGCATGTACACCTTTTTCTTTAAATACTTTTCCTAATAAATCTGATGCTCCATTAGCAACTTTGGGTTGCTCTATGAAATCTTCTGTCGAGTTAACCATTACTAGCAATTTGATAAACTTTTTAATTTTACTTAATTCGCCTAATTCATCTTGTAGAACACTAAATAAATTTAACATTGATTGCTGAGCAGCTAAATATCCTTCTTCTGTTGTTAATTCCCTACCTAATTTTCCATGGTATTCATCTACACCTTGACCAGCAGTGAATATTAAATTACCCGTTCTAATTCTACTAACATAACTACCTACCGCTGGACGTAAAGCAGGTAGTTCTAATCCAAGTTCTTTCAATCTTTCCTCAGGAGTTTCCATTATTTTTTCACATCCTCAATATTAATATTTAAAAATTCTAACACATTTAATCCTAAAATACCTTTTCTAGTTTCTTCATTTAATTCTTTTGAATCATCTATTACTTTTCCTGGATTAATTTCTCTTAATAAGAAAGGATAATCAGATCCCATAAAAATCTTTTCTTCTCCAAATGTATCTATTAAAAATTGTAAGTTTTTTGAATCATATACTAGCGAATCTACATAAAACTTCTTCGCATAATAACTTGGTGGATTGCTAATCTCACGTAAATGCGGCCAAACATTATAGCCCTGATCAAAACGTGGAAGAAGCCAAGGGTACGTACCCCCACCATGTGCTAAACAAATTTTTAATTTTGGATATTTTTCCATTACTCCGCCATTGACTAAACTAGCTGCTGCAAGCGTAGTGTCAGTAGTATAACTGATTGTATACATAAAATTATGTCGTGGCATGCGTTCTAAACCTAATGACTCCCAAGGATGAATAAATAAGGGAACTTGCCATTCCTCAGCTTTAGCAAAAAACTCATCTAGATAAGGTTCATCTAAATTAAGTCCGTTTACATTCGTTCCAATTTCTAAACCATGTAAACCTAATTCGAATTTACAACGCTTCATTTCACGAATAGCTGCGTCTGCATCTTGTAATGGAACCGTACCTAGTCCTAAAAAACGACTAGGGTATTCTTTTATAATATTTGATATAAAATCATTTTGTAATTGACTGAAGTCCTCGGCTTCTTCAGACTTTGCCCAATAAGAAAAGGTGAGTGGAATAGGCGATAGTACTTGCATGTCTACCCCTTCTTTATCCATATCTTCAATACGTTTTTCGGCACTCCAAACCTGATCCGTTACTTCGCGAAACTTTTCTCCTTCTAAATATATATCTGCTCCACAGGAACAAGTTTTTTTCAACACAGGCCATTTTTGACTACCATACTTTTCGACAAAGTTTGGTATCTCTTCTGGTATAATATGCGTATGAAAGTCTATCCTCATTTCCATTCCCCTATCTCTTCCGGCATTACATGTCCACAATTATTACATGTTCTTAATTCCTCACTTCCATCAAATTCATCAATAGCTTGTTTTAATTCTGTTGCAATATCCGTAAGTTCTAATGTTACACGGTGCATTTCGTGATCACAGTTATCGCAGAACCAAACCATACTTTCCGTCTGACCTTCAGCACGTGCTTCTTCAATGACCCAACCGATTGTATCTGCAATACGGTGCGGGGAATGTGGAACATTAGCAGGGAGATGGAATACCTCTCCTTCTTTCACTGTTACAACTTGTCTTTTTCCTTCATCGTTAATGATTTCTATAAAGGCATCACCTTTAATTTGATAAAAAAATTCTTCTGCTGGACTAACATGAAAATCACGACGTTTATTTGGTCCTCCAACCATCATTACAATCATGCTAGAACCTGGAAACATTTCTTTATTATTGACTGGTGGTTGCAATTGTCCTTCATTTTCATCAATCCAACCTTGTAAATCAACAGATCCAAATTCTCTACCCATTATAAAACCTCCATTTTATAATAATTATTAAACCTAAAAAGTAATAGTCCACTTAATTACATATACTTAGCGTTCTAATTTTAAAATAACGCTTGCTAGAAATATAGTAATAAACAAATAATCGTAGACTTTTAAATACAAAAAACAGACATGTGCAACGTATTTTACTGTTTTTAAACTTAAGTGTTTAAATTCAATAAATACATTGTAATGTAAGCGAAATCATTAAACAATTTTAGTATTTCACATTATGAAACTAAGGCAATCTTTTGTCAGAAATTATAGAAAAATAAATAGATTCATAACCTTTATTATAAAAATTAAAATATAAAACTGTCTATCAAATATTTATCATTCAGTTATGATTAATTTCTGATCCTCAGAAAAAGATTACTAAATTTACACCTTAATTATTTTCAAATCTTCTCCTATAATTACTTCTCCGCTATAACATTCAGTCGCTTCTACATAAGCAGACTCCACATTTGCATTGGGTAAAAAATGCGTTAATACTAATTTTTTTACATCTGCTTTTTTAGCTGTCGTAGCAGCTTGTTCTGGTGTACAATGCTCCTTTAATAAATTATTCCAAATAACTTTCATCTTTGGATCAGTTGTTTGTTGTTTTCCATAATCATCAACCATACAACAATCATGTATTAATACATCGGCATTTTCGGATAATGTAACGAGCGCTTGAGTAGGGGCAGTATCACCTGAGATAACAATTGATTTATCTCCTATCTCAAATCTAAATGCATATGTTGTAACATTGTGAACCATTTCTTCCGTTATTACACGATATGGAAAGTCTGACTGAATGGTACCAGCTTCTTCGATTTCAATAATATTTACATCTAATATTCCTTCTTTGCGACGACCTACTGATAACCGGTAATCGATATCATCTTTAAATATTTCTAATACTTGTTGGTGAAACTTTTTAGTTCCTTTTGGTCCTATAACCGTTAATTTTTCTCTACCAGTAGACCAACCTGCAATTAAAAATTGTGCATAACCAAAGAGATGATCCGAATGTAAATGAGTTAACCATAAATAGTTGATATCCCGCGGCTGAATACCTGCTTTCATTAATTGCGTCGACGTTCCATCTCCACAATCTATCAAAATGGGATAGTCATCCACTGTTATTACTTGGGATGGCCCACTACGTTCTGCATCAGGTCTGGGTGAACCAGTTCCAAGCATAATTATTTTTGTGTCTTTCAATATGATTCTCTCCTTTTGCTGTTCAGTTTATCTTTACTGTAAAAAGAAAACGGATACATTTCTAATAAATTATTACTTAGGTTCACTTTGGGTCAAATATACGTATTATTATACTAGTTATTCATTTACTGTCAATAAGACTTTGATTAAACATTTTTACTTTTTGAATAAAACAACTAATTATAACGTATACCCTCTTTTAGTTCATTTTCCATCATTAGATAATTGAACTATATCAATATAATCCTTTAAATATAGATTTTTAAAACAATAATGTTGAGTTTTCTAATTTTTTAATCTTTTTCTTAGAATCATATTGAAAAAAATAAAAAAATATGTATAATACTTAATCATAACTATATAAGACCAATTTGGTTCTAACTAGATGTTTTATACAATGAATTTAAAGAATTTAAATTGTTTTCAAACTTCTGAAGGCATGAGTGAAATCTTTTAGTTCACTCAATCTTTTAAACAAGGAATTTAATAGAAGTACCTATTTCTCAAGTAAAATAGGTATAACCAAGGAGGCGATTTTTGTTTTTAAACATTAAAATGTAAAACTAATATGTATGCGCTATCATTATGAGGAGGAGAAATATGATATCAAATAAAAAGAGTATAAAATTGCTAAGTGGTATGTTGTTGTTAATGTTAATGTTAATGTTAATTATTGTTGTAACTGGTTGTAGTGGTAGTTCGAGCGATACTGAGGGGAAAAGTGGTGGAATTGTTCCTATCTATAGCCCTGGTGTTGGAGGTACTAATTATGTTATTAGTACAGGAATCGGAAAATTACTAGACGATTCTGGTGAGCTTCCAGACACGAAATTATCTACTCAGTCTACAAACGGTTCTTCTGAAATTGTAAAAAGTGTATCTGATGACTATAAAAAAGGGTCTGACGCATTTGGAACACCCGCTTCAGATATTGCAACAAGAATGTATGAGGGAGATTGGAAGCCCTTTCCAGGTGAATTTGATGAAATAGCAGCTGTCGCAAGAATTAGTTACGCTGCAAATCATATTGTTGTTCCACAAAAGTCATCTATTGAATCATTTGCAGACTTGGAAGGAAAGCAAGTAGGTATGGCTCCAGAAGGTAGTTCACCGTATAATTTTATGACGACTTTATTAGAAGAAGAATATGACCTAGTTGTCGGAGATGATTACGAGGCCATTCCAATGGGTAACCCTGATATTCAAGATGGTATTCGAGATGGCAGTTTAGATGTCGGAGTATTAACTGGCTCTGTTCCAGCCTCACTTGTTACAGAGTTAAGCAGCACCGATAAAATAAAATTAATATCTGCAGATGAAAAAGAAATGGATACGTTTTTAGAGAAGTATCCTTACTATGACTCATTGAAAGTAGAAGCAGGTACCTATCCTGATCAAGATGAGGAAATTATTGTTGGATTCTTCCAAACAATGCTAATGACTCATGAAGATACGGATGAAGATACAGTATATACTATTTTGAAAGAACTTTGGGATAATGCAGATGATTTAAAAGAAATACATCCGGATTTTGAAATAGAAGAGGAGACTATTCTAGATGGTATCGAGATTCCTTTACATCCTGGTGCAGAAAAATTCTATGAAGAAGAAGGAATTTTAGAAGAATAAATCAACAGACTTATAAAAGGATGGTTTTTCCATGAAAAAAATATTTACTATTATTATCCTAATAATAGCATTTACTATGTCTATATTTCATATTTATTCTGGAGGAATTAAACTTTTTCCAGCGTTACAACAGCGTTCCATTCATTTAGGACTGGCATTTTCGTTAATCTTTTTAACCTATCCATTTTTCAAAAAGAAACCTGGAGAACAAGCTGAATCTGAATCTAATCTCAAAAAAAGTACTCCATTTATTTTAAATGCGATATTAGCCGCCGCTTCATTGTATGTAGGTTATTATATTATGAGTCAATACTTAACTTTACCAATGGAGTTATTATCTCCTTCAACTGCTACTCTTGTTGTAGGAACAATTGTCATAATTCTAACACTTGAAGTGACACGAAGAGCCCTTGGTTGGGCGCTTCCTATTTTATCTATTCTTGCTTTAATTTATGCCTTTTTCGGTGAAAATCTTCCGCTGTTAATTCAACATTCTGGGTTTTCATTTGAAGAAATCGTAACACAAGTAGGATTATCAGGAGAAGGTGTCTTCGGCGTACCATTAGGTGTGTCCGCAACTTACGTCGTTTTATTCGTTATTTTTGGATCTGTTTTAGAAAAATCCGGTGGGGGCAACTTGTTTATGGATTTGTCTATGGCGTTAGTAGGTAGATTTCGAGGTGGCGCAGCCAAAATTTCTGTTATTTCTAGTAGCCTATTCGCCTCCATTAGTGGAAGTCAAGTAGCTAACGTTGTAACAACCGGTGTATTAACAATACCTCTTATGCGAAGAGGAGGGTATAAACCAGCTTACGCTGCAGCAATAGAAAGTGTTGCTTCTACTGGAGGTATTTTACTTCCACCTGTAATGGGAGCTGTTGCATTTTTAATGGCTGATTTCTTGCAAATAAGTTATGCAGAAGTCGCACTTGCTGCTATTATTCCTGCTGTATTGTATTATATTTCGATCTTTATTACAGTAGATTTGAAAGCGGGAAAAGAAGGGTTAAAACCAGTAGAAGAGGAAAATAAAATTGACTTGAAAAAATTAATAATTAAAAAAGGACACCTACTTTTTCCGATTATCGTTTTAATCACATTATTATTAGTTTTTCAATATACAGCTACAAAAGCCGCTTTTTGGTCGATTGTTTCGATTCCTGTAATTTGTTTATTTCGAAAAGAAACACGAATGAGCTTCAAAGATATAGCTGAAGCTTTAATCAATGGAGCAAAATTATCACTTGTCGTTGTAGCTGCGTGTGCCTGTGCTGGAATCGTTATTGGCGTAATCAATATGACAGGAATGGGGTTACGTTTCTCAAGCGTTTTACTAGAGTTATCTGCTGGTAATCTATTTCTACTAGCCTTATTAACTGCAATAGCTAGTATTATTATGGGTATGGGTCTGCCCCCTGTTGCATCTTATATTGTTTTGGCTGTATTAGCTGCTCCAGCAATGGTAGAACTTGGCGTTTCACCAATAGGCGCTCATTTATTCATTTTCTATTTCGGGGCTTTATCTGGTATTACTCCACCAGTTGCTTTAGCGGCTTATGCTGCTAGTGCTATCTCAGGAGCTAATCCACATAAAATCGGATTTATCGCCTGTAGGATGGCATTGGTAGCTTTCGTTATTCCTTTTATGTTCATTTATGGACCATCTTTAATTCTTGAAGGAAGTGCTCTAAGTATTATTATAGCTGCTCTCAGTGCAGTTATCGGTGTATTTGCTTTATCTGCTGCAGTAGAAGGCTTCCTTTTACAAAAGATTAATTGGCTATTACGAATTCTTCTTTTAGTTGGTGCTTTATTATTAATGCATGTAGGAGTAATCACAGATATTATAGGACTAGTGATTATTATGGTTATTTTCAGCATTGAATTTATGAAAAATAAACAAACTCAAATAATTAGTAAAGCACACGCAAACTAGATAAATCATATTATTCACAGATACAGAGGTTGGGACAAAGCTATTTTGAACAAATAAAATGGAATGATTAGCTAATCGCTTCAAACTTATCCATTTTATGTTTTCAAAGAAGTTTATCCCAACTTCTTTTAATGAATGTTTTAGTAATATTTTGTACAATTAAATAAAGAATCTAGATTTAAAGCATAGAGATTGTGGGTGAAGTCATGTTTAAAAAATTTATTCAAAGTAATACTTCTAAAAATTCCTCTTTAAAAAATGTGTATTACCTTATTCATCAATATGGTCCTATATCTAGAGCAACACTATTAAAAATAACTAAGATGAAAAAAACAACATTAGCAAGAATGATTGATGAATTACAAAAATATAATTATATAATCGAAAGTGGGCTCGGTGAAACAAAAATAGGGCGTCCTCCTACCTTATACCAGGCTAATGCAAAGTGCGGTTATTTAATCGGTATTCATATTTCTCGTACTGAATCAAGAATTATCTTGACAGATCTCTTATTTAACACAATCGAATTGGAGTCTTTCACAATGACTTCATTACATACACCTGCTATTGTATTGCCCAAATTCAGCAAGTTTATCGAGACAGTTATCGATAAATACCAGATTACAACTGATGAATTATTAGGCATCAGTATCGGAGCTATAGGACCACTTAATATAGATGAGGGTATTATTATAAATCCAGATCCATTCCCTGCTCCTGGATGGGTAAATGTTCCAATCGCTAACTATTTCTCAGAAAAGTTTCCTGTTCAGTGCACATTAGAATATGGTGTTAATATGGCTGTTTTTGGAGAACATTACAGAAAATTCAAGGAGTATAATAATATTCTGTATTGTATGAGCGGTCATGAATTAGGTGGTGGTGTTATTAAAGATGGAAGGCTTGCAAATAATAATTACGTAGGTGATGTTAGTCAATATGGGCATATGATTATTGAAGCAAATGGAAAGGTATGTACTTGCGGTAAAAAGGGTTGTTTAGTTACTTATACTTCCCCACAATCTATTTTAAATAATATTATGGAAAAATATAAATATGAAGACTGGGAAGAGAATAATCTCGATAGACTCAAAATTGATCATGTACTGGACTTTTTAAAACAAGGTGATGATGCAATCGATCGGTTAGTGAAAGAATCAGCTTATTATTTAGGTATTGGCATTGCAAATTTAATAACAGTACTAAATTCTGAAGTCATTATTTTAAATGGTCCATTAATCAATGAGTATCCAAATTATTATGAAGAAACAGTCAAGTCTATTCAACAACATATCAATCCATATCATAAGGATGAAGTTCACTTTTCTAAAGCTTCCTTAAAAGATAATTCCGCCGCAATTGGGGCTACGATTTATTTATTTTACTCATTATTTTAATTGATGAAGCCGGATATAGATGAGTAAGTATTCAATCAAATAATTAAATTTTATTAAATCTGAATACATTGATCTATCGGAAAATCACGGTCTTTCCACTTAGTTAATTTATCCTACTTTGCGGAAGTAACGTGATTTCCTATTTGATAAACATTTTGTCACAAGCGTTGCATTAATCACGCCTAAATATTGACAATATTTTAAATTATATGTATTTAATTTAGTCAAATAAAAATCCTTTATAATGGTTGGGTAGGTAGTAAAATATCCAACCATTATAAAGGAATAACACTTATGGATAAGATTACACAATAGTTATCTCCGATAAACCAAAATTTGTTTGATAATCAAGTTTGGAAATACAGAAAAGGGATACAAGTGGATTAGAATATACTCAGAGGGATATCATTTGCATCCTTTAATAGCGCACTTCACAAATATAATGACGACATCACTCGGCTCTTTACACGATAGTTCTAGCAAACTTTGGCATGTTATAAAGGGTTAGTATTTTTATATAGTGAATCTGCTTGCAAGCAGCACTTTGCGTTAATAATAATACCAGGCAACCGGACTATCCTAGATTGTACCGTTGCCTGGTATCGTTGGAATTTATTTTCTATTTTGTTTTTTTCACCGTTACTTCCTCGCCAATGTGAAAGGACATTAAATCTTCACCGACAACAACTTCTCCATCATAATTTTTCTTTGTCCGTTCGACAAGATCTGCTTTCTCTTCCTTTAAACTGCCAAGTAGAACGATGTGGGAATACACAGCAAGCTTTGGTTGAGCCCTCTGAAAAACTTTCCCGGCTTCTTCCGGGGTTGTATGTTTCGAGAGAATATGTTCAAACGTTTCCTCTTTTTTCATTTCCTTTGGGTCAGCAGCGGCTACTTCATGGACTATTAAATCAGCTTCTTTACTATTATCGATAAGGTTTTCATTATAAGTTGTATCGCCGGATATGACGACAGAATGACCGTTGTAATTAATTCTATAACCAAAAGCGGGTGCTATATCGTGCTCTACCGTAAAGGCAATGATTTCAATATCGTTTTCATCGTAAACGACGCCTTCCTCTATCTCATGGGATTTTGTCCTGGCACCTTCAGGCATACTGAATTCCCCTCCTACCCGGTTTTCTACATCATCTTCGTACCCCGCTTCCAAGCCACTCATCAACTCTTTCGTTCCTTGTGGTCCCCAGACTTGAAACTCTGTCTCTCGGTTGCCTTCCATGCCTTTTAGTAGACCGGTGAGCCATATATCAGGAATGCCTACTGTATGATCTGAATGCAGATGAGTCAGAAATAATTTATCGATTTCTCCGGGCATAACACCTGATTTATTTAAATGAACGGCTGATCCTCTTCCCGCGTCAATCAAAATCTTTTCTTCCCCTGCTTCAACGAGGGTCGACATCCCGAAACGATTCGTCCCTAAAAGAGGTGACCCAGTCCCTATAAGAGTCACTTTAAAATCAGAATCTTCCTCCTGTGCCGTCTCGTCCACGCTCACTTCCTTTTGATTCTTTTCTACATCGTCTGTACGTTTGGCTGCGTCGATTTCGTTATCATCCGCACCTGCCGCTTCTCTCTCCTCTCCCGAGCATCCAGCAGCCAGAAAAAGCACAAGAAAAATAGCAAAAATGATAAAAATTGATCTTTTTTTCATCTCACTTCTCCATTCTTTATTTTATTCGTTCAAGGGTGGCGCTTGTACCTCTACATCTTCTTCACCAATCACAATAGACATTAAATCTTCTCCCTCCACGAAATCACCGGAGTATGTCGCTTTTGTTTCTTTGACAAGATCTATATCTCCTTCCTCATAGCCACCGAGTAGAACGATATGAGAATATACAGCCAATTTCGGTTGTGTCTGACTAAATATTTTCCCAGCTTCTTCAGGTGAGGTGTGAATGGACATAATCGTTTGGAGTTCTTTGGATGATTCTAGCTGTTCCTTTGGTGCAACGGCGACTTCATGGACGATAACGTCAGCCCCTTCCGCATATTTGATTAAATTTTCACTGTATGCAGTATCACCGGAAAGAACGAGCGAACGATTTTTATAATCGATGCGATAACCATAAGAATCTTCCGGCTCATGATCAACGTGAAACGCCGTCACCTTAATCCCGTTTTCATCGAAGACAACCCCTTCTTGTATCTCCTCTGTCACCACTTTCACTCCCTCTGACTTTGTATACCCGGCTCGTGCATCAATATCAGGCTGGAATGCTTTTGTTAGGTGGGACATCATGTCATTTGTTCCTTCTGGCCCCCATACAGAAAACGGCTCAGCCCTTTCTCCCAAATATGGAAGCCATCCCGTAAGAAGGACATCATCAATGCCAATAACATGATCAGAGTGTAAATGGGTCAAAAATAATTTATTCACTTCTCCGGGCAGTACCTCTGATTCGTACAATCGTATCGCTGCTCCACGTCCGGCATCAAATAATAATTTCTCATCTCCTACTTCCACAAGAGTACTGGCACTGAAGCGATCCGGCCTAGGGTGAGGGTGTCCCGTACCAAGAAGCGTCACACTAAAATCAGATTCTAATTGTTTTTTCGTTGTTTTTTCTTCCTTTTCTGTTTCTCCTTCTGCTTGCTTCTTATCTACAGTGGTCTCTGTGGCTGCCGATGTTTGATTATCTTCGACGCTTGTGGATTCTTCATTTTCACCGGAACAACCGATTAATAAACTGAAAGAAAAAAGAATGCACGTCATAAACCATATCTGTTTTTTCATCCATCATCATCCTTGTCTATATTATTACCTTTACGCTGTATAAAACGGAGTAATCTGACAGTATCGGAAATTACTCTATTTGTCCGTTTATACTAAACAATGAGCTTATTGCTAATTAGCTTTGCTGACGTTTTCTGAAACTAAGTTAGCTGTATCTGGAGTTTCTGTATTAGCATCTGTTTTTCTTTGTAATATAAATGCCGCTAAGATTATTAATGCACCACCAATGATTGAAACGAAATGGATTTGTTGTCCTAAGAAAATAGCCGCAAGTACTGCTGCAACAACAGGTTCAAAAATTTGTAACGTTGAAGCTCTTGATGCACCAATTTTTCTAATACTCATTAACATGAGCATTGTAGGCACCGCTGCTGCAATGACACCAGCAAATAGTAAAATGAGGAGTAATGATGGTTCTCTAAATGGTTGCAATATTGCGTCTAATTCACCTATACCAATTCCAATGATTAAAAATAAAATTGTGCCCATCATTAAAAAAAATGTTGTTGCATAACTTTCCGGAATATTTTTATATCCACCTCTCCCTATTAGGTAGAATACTGACATTCCAACTGCTGCACCTAATGCAAGAAAAACACCAAGAGTACTAATTTTTACAGTTTCTCCATAAATCTGCCCCAAAACAGCTAATAATCCACCTGATAATGATAGTATGAGCGCTATTAATTTTGGTAAATTTAGTCTTTCCAATCCTGCAACAGCGCAGATAATCGTTACGATTGCAGGAAAAATATAAAACAAAATCATTGCCAATGCTACCGTTAATTCAACAAATGCATAGAATATAGCCAGAGAATAGGCAGAAAAAGCTATACCAGCAAAAAATATAAACTTAAATTGTTTTTTAGGTATTGATTTAAAAGATGTTTTTTCACTTTGTCTCGGACGGCCAACGCCTAATAATAGCAATACAATCATAGAAACTGCTCCTAAAAATTCTCTCCATGTAGCAAAGGCAACAGGACTGATCCCTGCCTCATTTGCAACGTTTGTTAAAGTGCCTAGAGTTCCAAAAAGGGTTGCAGCTACGAGCATAAGAATAATTCCGATAAGCTGATTCTTCCTATCATTATTTGACATTGAATTACCATTCATACTAAACACTCCTTCTATAAAGTCATTCTTTATTTCAAACACACTAGATTCTTTATGGGAATGTCAAAGTTTGCAGGTTCCTCTAGTATTAAGTATAATTATTTTATAGTCCTCTTCGGTTTTATGTACAGAATGTATTCCGATTTAAATTCCGTACTATACCAAGAGGGCTCCCCTTTGCATGATAACTTCCAATTATCACTTTTACTTTTTCATTTTATCATTTGACTATCATCTACAACGTATCTGGATGCTAAACTCATCATTAAGTCTACATTTTCAGAGGAGAATGCTTTTCCTATCACTTCTGAACGAACATGATATAATTCTTTTGGCCAATGGGAAGCTGCCGCTCCATAAATTCGGGACATCATTTGCGTTTTGTCTGCAATCGGTTTTATTTTTTCTTCCCAATTCTTTAGAGCATCATCAATATTATTTGTATTCAGTTGATTTGCCAGCTCTAAAGCACTCGATAAACTAACACCGGCTCCTTGCCCAAGGTTTGGTTCCATTGCATGAGCAGCGTCTCCCAAAATTGCCACCCTATTCGCTGACCAAGAATCCAAGTATACATAGGGGAAGGTACTGTCTAATCTTGAATTATCAATTCGATTAATCACGGATTCTAAATGTGGAAATGAATGTAACCATGGATCCTTATTAAATGGATTTGATAATCCTTCTGTATCAAACGAAGGTGTTGTTAAAAATATATACCGGAATTGATCTGTAGAAGGTGCTATACCGATTCTTCTATATCCAGACCAATGTTCCATTGCCCGGTCACCTT
>Ga0079226_10001241_pt1 | contig 19425 bp, 23 predicted proteins | sample Poulit2014_FD_76345 | JGI IMG/M metagenome (GOLD analysis project Ga0079226, IMG submission 76345) | Agricultural soil microbial communities from Georgia to study Nitrogen management - Poultry litter 2014 | ecosystem: Environmental > Terrestrial > Soil > Agricultural land | place: USA: Georgia... | reverse complement strand
ATTACAGAGTTTTTTGAGCGGCACCAACACCACCCTGAATTAGGCCCATTACTGCGCCAGCAGCCCAGCTTACGTGTGGCGCAAACCAGCAGTCCATTTGAAGCAATCAGCTGGGCCATTATTGGTCAACAAATTAGCGTGGCAGCAGCATTAAATATACGTCGACGCTTTATTGAGCTGGCCGGGGTACAGCACTCCTCAGGACTCTATTGTTATCCTGATGCACCGGCTGTTGCGCAATTACCTCTTGAACAGTTACGCAGTGTGGGCTTATCGTTGAATAAAGCTCGCGCCATTGCCGCTATTAGTCAGCAGTTAAGCGCAGGACAGATACAGCTGCCCAAGCAGGTTACAGCTGAAAATATTGAACAACTGCGCAGCGAGCTATTGGCCATTGCCGGCATTGGTCCTTGGACGGTTAACTACACCCTGATGCGCGGTTTTGCTTGGCTGGATGGTTCATTACACGGTGATGCTGCGGTGCGCCGTTACTTGCAGGCTCTACTCAAACAAGACGCACTGACTGCCAAGCAAGCGGAAAACTGGCTGCAGCAATTTAGCCCCTGGCGAGCATTGGTGGCTGCTCATCTGTGGCAATCACAGGGTTTTAGCGGTTAAGTTAAGAAGGCACTGATTCATGACCTGCGTTGTCAGGCCACCCCGAAGGAAATGCTAAATAAATCAAAATCGTCATTGCGAGCGCAGTGAAGCAATCTGATTGACTTTATATATCAACACTTTAGAGATTGCCGCGTCGCGTTGCTCCTCGCAATGAGCAATGACGCAATTAATCAGCAGCTCTTTAAGCCGTTTATTTTGTCCTAGCCGCGTTTTACCTCAGCATAGCACGCGTCACCAGCAAATCAGTGCTGCTCACAAATCAACCCATGAGTCATCTGCGCCCTTTTTTAGCTGCACGCTCACGCCCTCAACAGTGATGCCATAGTTCTGTGGCATAATAGCTTTCTTTTTTTAATCTGCTTAAGTTCATGACCCACGCTTCTGACCGCTTATTTACCGCACCCTTAAAGCAAGTGCCTGACTTCACCTTCAATGAAGATGTGGTGCGGGTGTTTCCCGATATGATTAAACGCTCGGTACCCGGCTATCCCACCATAGTGGAAAACACTGGGGTACTGGCCGCGCAGTTCGCCCAAGCCAATAGCACTCTCTATGATCTGGGCTGCTCGCTGGGCGCGGTGACCCAAGCCATGCGCCGTCATGTCAGCCTCAGCGGCTGCCAAGTGATTGCCGTAGATAACTCAAACGCCATGGTACAACGCTGCCGTGAGCACCTCACTGCGCAAGATGCGATGTTCCAAGAGTTGCTGCCGGTGGAGGTGATTGAAGCGGATATTCTAAATTTGTCACTGGAGCCCAGCTCACTGGTAGCGCTGAATTTCACCCTGCAGTTTATTGCCCCTGAACAGCGTTTAGCTTTACTGCAGAAGATTCATAATGCTTTACTGCCTGACGGTGCTTTGATTCTTTCTGAAAAATTGCGCTTTACTGACCCCGCCGAACATGATCTATTGAATGATCTGCACTTGGCCTTTAAGCGTGCCAATGGTTACAGCGAGCTGGAAATTTCCCAGAAACGCCGCGCCATCGAAAAAGTGATGCTACCCGACAGCCTTGAGGAACATCGTGAGCGTTTATACAGCGCCGGTTTTAGTCAAGTTGTGGTGTGGTTTCAATGTATTAATTTTGCCTCCTTGATTGCCCGTCCATGATTGATTTCACCCCTTTAGTTCATCAGTTAGCCCGCACCCCATTAAAACTTTGGGCGCGCGATATTCAACAACAATTCGATGCGCTCTATGCCATTGGCCACGGCGATTTACCGCGCTGGCAAGCAGCAGTGGATGCCTTACCGGATCTCCAGCCCAGTAGCCGTGAAATCAGCACAGAATTTCGCATTGATGGCCCTTGTACGGACGTTCAGCGCGAGCAGTTGCGTACAGCTCTGCAAGGTTTAATCCCTTGGCGCAAAGGCCCTTTTAGATTTTTTGATGTGCACGTGGACACTGAATGGCGCTCCGATTGGAAGTGGGATCGCGTCAGCCCACATTTAGACTTAACCGATAAGCGTATTCTAGATGTGGGCTGCGGCAACGGCTATTACATGTGGCGCATGCTGGGTGCTGGCGCAAAAACTGTGGTGGGCATTGACCCCAATTGGTTGTTTTTCTGTCAGTTCTTAGCCGCGCGTCGCTATTTAGAAAGTTCAGCGGTGTGGCACTTACCGATCGGCATCGAAGACTTACCAGCCAAGCTGGAAGGCTTTGATACGGTGTTTTCCATGGGTGTACTTTATCATCGCCGTTCACCCATTGATCATTTATTAGAGCTTAAAGATTGTTTAGTTCGCGGTGGTGAGCTGGTACTGGAAACCTTGGTGATTGAGGGCAATGCCAATCACGTATTGGTGCCAGAGGATCGTTACGCCAAGATGCGCAATGTGTGGTTTTTACCCTCAGTGGCCGCCTTGGAACTGTGGCTGCGCCGTGCAGGTTTTACAGACATTCGTTGTGTGGATATCAGCTACACCACCACCGATGAGCAACGCGCTACCGACTGGATGAAGTATCAATCTTTAGCAGACTTTTTAGATCCCGACGATCCACAAAAAACCGTCGAAGGCCTCCCCGCCCCCATGCGCGCCGTACTGATCGCACGCAAACCCTAAACCTAGCAGCACCCCTGTAGGAGCCGGCCATGCCGGCGATCATATCCGCACCGCACGTAAATACAGCCTTCGAGCGCATGGCGCTCTCCTACAGAAAACGACCATTTGCACAAGCTGTCTGCACCCTGTAGAAGCCGGCCATGCCGGCGATCATATCCGCACCGCACGTAAATACAGCCTGTCGAGCGCATGGCGCTCTCCTATAGAAAACGACCATCTGCACAAGCTATCTGCACCTCTGTAGAAGCCGGCCATGCCGGCGATCATATCCGCACCGCACGTAAATACAGCCTGTCGAGCGCATGGCGCTCTCCTACAGAAAACGACCATTTGCACAAGCTGTCTGCACCCTGTAGGAGCCGGCCATGCCGGCGATCATATCCGCACCGCACGTAAATACAGCCTGTCGAGCGCATGGCGCTCTCCTATAGAAAACGACCATTTGCACAAGCTGTCTGCACCCCTGTAGAAGCCGGCCATGCCGGCGATCATATCCGCACCGCACGTAAATACAGCCTTCGAGCGCATGGCGCTCTTCTACAGGATGTACGCTCCCTGCAGAAGGAACATCATGGGCTCGAATTGGATTAATCCACCTATGATCGCGGGCATGGCCCGCTCCTACCAGAGTGCAGTAAGGAGTTAGGCCGCCACTCGTGCGAGGGGAAATAAACGCTTAAAATTTTCAGTGGTTTGCGCGGCAAACTCCTCATAGGATAGGCCACGCAATTCAGCGACAAATTTTGCCACATCAGCAACATGCTCAGGGAAGTTCGGGCGGCCGCGGTGCGGTACCGGTGTTAAGTATGGCGCATCGGTTTCCACTAAAATACGATCACTGGGCACTTGCAAGGCCACTTCCCGTAAAGCATCGGCGTTGCGGAAGGTCACAATACCCGAAAACGAAATATAGTAACCCATATCCAAGGCCGCTTTAGCCATGGGCCAGTCTTCGGTAAAGCAATGCATTACGCCAGCTTGGGGGAGCGCTGCCTCACGCAGCAAATCCAAGGTGTCTTGCTTGGCTTCACGGGTGTGCACAACCACCGGCTTCCCAGACTGACGTGCGGCGTCTAAATGCAGGCGAAAAGAATCTTGCTGCAACTGTGCGGTTTCTGATTGATAGTGATAATCCAAGCCGGTTTCACCCACCGCCACCACCCCTGGATTATCCAATTCATTAAGCAACCACTCCATGGTGGGCTCACTGCCGCGGGTTAAATCCAGCGGGTGCACCCCCACTGAGCAATCCACATCAGCATAACGCTCAGTGTAAGCACGCACCACAGGGGCATTCTCGACACTGATGCCTATGCATAGAAAGTGTCCCACCCCACGCTCTCGGGCTGCCTGCATAGCACTATCCAGGCAGCCGTTGTACGGCGTCAAATCTAAGCGATCAAGGTGACAATGTGAATCAATAAGCATGGTAGAAGTCATCATTAAAAAATATTTTTATATCGTAAAAGAGCTGCTGATTAATTGTGGCATTGCGAGCAGCGACGCGACAATCTCTAGTGTACTCATATACAAGGCCAATCAGATTGCTTCACGGTGCTCGCAATAACGATTGTGATTCATTCAGCATGTCCTAAAAACAAATCATCCATTACATGGTGTGCGTCGGACGTTCTGAACGCAACTCACCGGCTAAATAGGTTTCAATTTTATTGCGCGCCGCCACATCATTTTCATTAAACTGCACGCCAATCCCCGCCGCACGATTACCTTGCGCCCCCCGTGGGGTCACCCAAATCACCTTACCTGCCACAGGTATTTTTTCAGGCTCCTCCATTAGGTTGAGCAGCATAAAAACTTCATCACCTAATTTGTAATTTTTGTTGGTTGGAATAAACAAACCACCATTTTTAACAAACGGCATATACGCCGCATACAGCACTGATTTATCTTTAATCGTCAGCGAGAGTATGCCGCTGCGCGGATTTTTCAGAGGAGGTAAACTCATAACACTATCCTTGCCAGTCAATAACTGTGTTCAATTCCAGCAGCAAACTGTCATTTTAACCCAGCCCACCAATTTTACTCGATGCAGCGCATTAAATTCAGCGCGGTAATAATCCCTGCCAGCGCACCAGCAAACCTTCTAGCAACAAGTCTGCGCGCAATGGTACCCGCTGTAAAACTTTTTGCCGGTGCTCTAATAGCCAATCTTGGGTGTCCAGCAAAGCAGTTAAGGGTGCCCTAGGCGCAACATGTTTAATCACAATACCCATGTCCGGCAAGCCCAGTTGCTGCTCATCTTCAGTCACCTTGTAGCGTAACAGTAATTGCGCCCACTGGCAGAACCAGTCAAATAACAGCTCAGGGGGGATTTTAGACCAAGCCGCAGCTAAATCACTGGGACTGCTTTGTTTCTTGAACAGTTGCTTAACACCTTCCACCACCTGCTCACGAATAGCCAGCACATCATTGTCCATTAGCTTTTGCGCATTTAATGGCGAGCCTGAAGCTAAACTTAATAAGGTGCGGCACTGTTCTGCAGACAAATCAGCATGTTGCTGTTGCAGCCAAGCTAAACTGTCTTGCTCAGACGGCAAGGGACAACTTTGCAGAACACAGCGGCTTTTGATGGTGGGCAATAGAAAGCTGAACTGATGGCTAAGCAACAAGAAAATGGTTGAGCCGGCCGGTTCTTCAAGGCTTTTCAGCAAAGCATTCGCTGAACCTGTGGTCATCGCCTCCGCTGGCTCAACAATCACCACTTGGCGGCCACCCTGCTGCGAGGTTTGCATGATCCGATCAATTAACTCACGGACACTGGCAATTAAAATGCCTTTACCCTCCTCTTCCGGTTCCAGCCTAAGTAAATCAGGGTGGGTATAGGCAGCGTAAAGTTTACAGGCTGAACACTGCCCACAAGGCTGCAACTCGCGGGGGCTGCGGCACAATAAAAAAGCGGCAAAATGCTCCGCAAACACACGTTTACCGCTGCCTTTGGGACCATGCAGTAAATAGGCATGGGCTTGTTGAGTACGCCCAGCCAAAGCGCTCCACAAGGCAGCTTGCCAAGGGTACAGGCTAGTCTTCACGGATACGTTCCATAATTTCTAGCAGGTGCACAGCTAATTCCTGCTGTACTTGCGGCAAAGCCTGCTGCGCATTAACAACCCGAAAGCGCTGCGGCTCTTGTTCGGCACGCTGCAAATAGCTTTGCCGCACCGCTTCAAAGAAGTTCTGGCGTTCTTGCTCAAAACGATCCAGCTTGCCTCTGGCCACCGCACGCGACATGCCCTCTGCCACAGACAAATCAAATAACAAGGTTATATCAGGGCGCAAATCACCCTGCACAAATTGCTCCAGCTGGGCAATGCGTGAGCAGTCCAGACCACGGCCACCACCTTGGTAGGCATAAGTAGCATCGGTAAAACGATCACAAATCACCACTTTACCCTCAGCCAAAGCTGGCCGGATCACTTGCGCTAAATGCTGGGCACGGGCAGCAAACATCAGCAACAGTTCGGTATCCACCGCCATGCTTTCATCATGGGGAGCCAATAAAATATCACGGATTTGTTCTGCTAAAGCTGTGCCGCCTGGCTCACGGGTAAGCACTACGTTCACCCCGTGCGTCCGCAACTGCTCAGCTAAATACTCTTGATTGGTGGTTTTACCTTCGCCTTCCGGCCCTTCCAAAGTGATAAATAGTCCACGCATATATTCAGTAAATCCTTATTGAGCTCACGGGGGTGCAGGTCTGGAACGGTAGTCAGAACGGCGCTGCAGTTGATATTTGCGCACGGCTCTGTTGTGTTCACGTAATGAATTGGAAAACTCATGGCTGCCATCGCCCCGTGCCACAAAGTATAAACTTTTCCCGGGCTTTGGATGCAAGGCGGCATGGATAGCTTCGCGACCCACCATGGCAATGGGGGTGGGTGGCAGGCCAGCAATCACATAGGTGTTATAAGGTGTAGGGCGACGCAAGTCAGCGCGAGTGATTCTGCCGGTATAACGCTCGCCCATGCCATAAATCACCGTGGGATCGGTTTGTAACAGCATGCCGATATTCAGGCGGCGCACAAACACCCCCGCGATTTCATCGCGCTCATGGGGCACGCCAGTTTCTTTTTCAATTATGGACGCCATAATGAGGGCTTCCTCGGGGCTTTGATAGGGCAAGTCCTCGGCACGTGCCGCCCACTCTTCGGCTAACACCTTCTGTAAGCGCTGATTGGCTTGCCGCAAGATATCTAAATCACTTTGCCCGCGCACATAATTATAGGTGTCTGGAAAAAACTGCCCCTCGGGATGCACATCCGCTTGTTGCAACAAGCCCATCACCTCTTGATCACTCAACTCGCTTAGGGTTTGCTCAAGCTTGTCTTGCTGAGTCAGCGCCTCACGTACTTGGCGGAAATTCCAACCCTCAACTAAAGTCAGGCGGTACTGCAAAACATCACCCGCCCGCCACTTTTCGAGCAATTGCGCCACACTCATGTTAGGGGTTAATTGATACTCACCTTTATGCAATCCTTGCACATGCCCCTTTAACCGCCAGCCGGCACGCAGCCAAAAAGCACCGCGCAACACCCCTTGTTGCTCTAACTGTAGCAATAAACCATTGGGGGTACTGCCAGCCGGCACATTGAGCACCTGCTCGCCTTCCAACTGTAATGGTTGCTCAAGTGCGGCGTTGTGCATCCAGAACAATACAGCCAGAGCGATGCCGACTGCGAGGCAGCCGCTTATAAAAGTCATTAACAGCTTACGCAACACGGCTAATCTTCCATTAAGTCTTCAATCAGGTCTTGCAGTGTACGAGTCACTGCGCCAAGCGGCCAGTGCTGGCTGGCATATTTACGCACCGGCCAAATGCCATACAAGCTATTACAGGTGAACACTTCATCAGCAGCAAGCAGCTGCTGCAGGCTAATGTCACGCACTTGCACTGCAATCCCCGCGGCTGTGGCACGAGCCAACAGTTCGGCGCGCATCACTCCGGCAACCCCACACTGGGTGAGCTCAGGGGTTATCAACTGCTGATTGTGCACAATAAAAATATTGCTGAACACCCCGTCCATGACGCGACCCTGCTGATCCATAAGCAGCCCTTCAGCATAAGCAGGATCAGACCATTCAGCCCGCGCTAAAACCTGCTCTAAACGGTTGAGGTGTTTTAAGCCTGCCAAAGCAGGCTGTGAGGACAGACGCAATTGACAAGCAAACAACTGAATACCCTGCTGCCGGTTGGCTGTGGGCCATTGCGGCAAAGGACTGGCCTGCAAAATACGCTGAGGATAACAAGGCTCTGGTGCCGCATAGCCACGCTGCCCAGCACCACGGGTGACGATCAGTTTGCAAACACCTTCACCCAATTGCTGCATAAAAGTGCTCAGCTCGCTACGCAGCAATGGCATATCACAAGGAATAGTTAAGCGCTGACAACCTTCTTGCAAACGTGCCAGGTGCCGCTCAAGTAAAACAGCTTGACCTGCCTTAACCTTGATGGTTTCAAACAGGCCATCACCATAGGCCAAACCTCGGTCAGCCAGCGCTAAGCATTCAGCCGGCTGACCGTTGATCCAAGCCTGCACCCTTAGCTGTACCGGCGTAACAACAAGCTGCCATTGGTGCCACCGAAGCCAAAAGAGTTGGACAGCACTGCGTCAATCTCCATGGCCTGGGCTTGGTGGGCAACAAAGTTTAGATCGCAACCTTCGCCCGGCGTATCCAAGTTAATGGTTGGCGGCGCCACTTGATCGCGGATGGCTAAAATACTAAAGATCGCTTCCACTGCTCCAGCTGCGCCGAGCAAATGACCCGTCATTGACTTGGTGGAGCTCACCGCCAATGCCTGCGCATGCTCCTTGAACAGACCTTTAATGGCATTCACTTCGGCTAAATCACCAGCCGGTGTCGAGGTGCCGTGGGCATTAATATATTGCACTTGGTCCGGACGCATACCGGCATCACGTAATGCACTGGCCATACAGCGTGCAGCGCCATCACCTTGCTCTGGTGGCGAGGTCATGTGGTAGGCATCAGAGCTCATGCCAAAACCGGCCACTTCAGCATAAATAGTCGCGCCACGGGCTTTAGCGTGCTCCAACTCTTCAAGCACCACAGTACCGGCGCCATCAGACAGCACAAAACCATCACGGTCAGCATCCCACGGGCGACTGGCGGCTTGTGGATCATCATTGCGGGTGGATAACGCACGGGATGCTGAAAAGCCCCCTAAGCCTAAGCCGCAGGCGGCCATTTCAGCGCCACCAGCTAACATCACATCGGCTTCGCCATACACAATATTGCGCGCGGCCATACCAATGCAGTGGGTACCCGTGGTGCACGCAGTGGCCACCGCATAGTTGGGGCCTTGCAAGCCCAGCTCAATGGATAAAATCCCTGAGATCATATTGATAATCGAGCCCGGCACAAAGAACGGTGAAATACGTCGCGGGCCTTTATCAAATAACGTGTGACAGGTGTTTTCAATATTGGTTAAACCACCAATCCCTGAACCCATAGCCACACCGATACGCTCGCGGTTAGCATCAGTCACTTCTAGACCGGCATCTTGTATAGCCTGCATACCTGCGGCAAGACCGTATTGAATAAACAGGTCTAAACGGCGTGCATCTTTGGCAGGCATGTACTGTTCAACATCAAAATTTTTGACTGAACCGCCAAAGCGCGTTGCAAAAGCACTCACATCGATATGTTCAATCGAATTGATACCGCTTTTACCGGCTAGAATACCTGACCAGCTTTGTGCGACATCGACACCCAGCGGGGACAGCATACCTATCCCGGTAACTACGACACGTCTACGCGACATGGCGACAACCTCTTGTTAATACAAAATGTGCTCTACAAAAAAAGCCGCACACTCATGATAAGTCGCGCGGCTTTTTAGTGTTGCAAAGAAAGCTTTTAGATTACTGCGCGTGGGCGTTGATGTAATCGATGGCTTCTTGAACTGTGGTGATCTTCTCAGCTTTTTCATCAGGAATTTCAGTTTCAAACTCTTCTTCAAGAGCCATAACCAACTCAACTGTATCCAATGAATCCGCGCCCAAGTCATCAACAAAAGATGCGTTGTTGGTTACGTCTTCTGCTTTAGCACCCAACTGCTCAGCAACGATCTTTTTAACGCGTTCTTCAATAGTGCTCATACCGTGTATCACTCCTAAATGGAAAAAACTGGGCAACTCAAGCTGCCACATCTATAAAAAGGGTTAACGCATTTTAAGCGAACTGCTTGCCCTTTGCGAACCTCTTGTTTGATCTAAAGGTGCAATGACCTCTAGGTCATATTTAAGCAAACTGTCATTATGACTCAAAATCTCTCACTTCGGTCACAATAGCAGTCATTTTAACTCATATACATGCCGCCGTTCACTGGAATCGTTGTTCCTGTGACATAGGATGCTTGCTCAGACGCTAGAAAAGTCACCACATTGGCGATTTCTTCTGCTTGCCCTAAGCGTCCCAAGGGAATCTGGGTTAATAAAGCATCACGCTGCGCTTCTGGCAACTCACGGGTCATATCCGTATCGATAAAACCTGGCGCCACCGCGTTCACTGTAATTGAACGTGAGCCCACTTCGCGAGCCAATGCACGGCCAAAACCTTCTAAGCCCGCTTTGGCTGCGGCATAGTTTACTTGACCTGGGTTGCCCATTGCACCCACCACTGAACCAATATTGATAATACGGCCCCAGCGTGCACGGGTCATGCCACGTAACACCGCTTTAGACATGCGGTATAAACTGTGCAAGTTGGTGTCAATGACATCAAACCATTCGTCGTCTTTCATGCGCAACATCAGGTTATCGCGGGTGATACCTGCGTTATTCACTAGAATAAGTGGCGCGCCGTACTCGTCCTGGATGCGCTCAAGTGTTGCAGCCACTGACTCAGCATCGCAGACATTAAGCAGCATACCCGTGCCTTGCACTTTATTGTCCTGCAATACTTGAGTGATATTTTGTGCACCCTGTGCAGAGGTCGCAGTACCGATCACAATAGCGCCTTGGGCACCTAACTGCAGAGCAATGGCTTGCCCAATACCACGACTGGCACCGGTTACTAAAGCCACTTTACCTTCTAAGCTCATCATCATCTCCATTTTAAAGCTGTGCAGCCAAGGCTGCAGCAAATGCCTCTGGGCTGTCTAAATTGTAGGTATTCACCCCTTTAACACAGCGCTTATTTAAGCCCGATAGCACTTTACCTGGGCCGCATTCAATCAGCTCAGTCACCTCTTGAGCCGCTAAATTCTGCATGGACTCTACCCAACGCACAGGACTATAGAGCTGTGCTAAGAGGTTTTGTTCCAGAGTAGCCACATCAGTGACCACTGCTGCACTGACATTTTGCACGAGGGGGATTTGAGGCTGCTGCCATTGGATAGCCGCTAATGACTCAGCAAATTGCTCAGCGGCAGGGCGCATCAGCTCACAGTGCGATGGCACACTGACCGGTAACGGTAGTGCACGGCGCGCACCGCGCGCTTTACAGGCTTCGATGGCGCGCTCCACTGCTGCAGCAGCGCCGGCTATCACCACCTGTCCTGGGGCATTAAAGTTCACCGCGCTGACCACTTCACCTTGTGCTGCTTCAGCACAAGCCGCCAACACTTCGCTGTCATCTAAACCAATAATAGCCGCCATGCCACCGCTACCTGCGGGTACTGCTTGTTGCATCAACTGACCGCGACGCTCCACCAGAACCACGGCATCGGCCAATGCGATACTCCCAGCAGCCACTAAAGCGCTGTACTCACCTAAACTGTGTCCGGCCACATAGCTGGGTAATACGCTGGACTTTTCTGTCCACAAGCGCCATAAGGCAACGGAGGCAGTTAAAATTGCCGGCTGGGTTTTATCGGTTTGATTCAGGTCTTCTACTGGACCTTGTTGAGCTAACGCCCACAGGTCATAGCCTAAAGCAGTGGATGCCTCAGCAAAGGTGTCGCCCACAACAGATTCGGCTGCAGCAATCTCTGCCAACATGCCAACTGCTTGCGAACCTTGACCTGGGAATACAAACGCAAGAGAAGCCTTCATAACTATACTTACCTAATCTTCAACAAAAGGAGTTTGCCACGCCTGGCCTGTGAATCACAAACCGACCATTGGATGATAAAAGCACTTGGTTCGTCACAAATAAGCACTGACCACCTAATTTAAACCGCAGCCATACCTTGCAAATGCTCTTTTAAACGTTGCGCCAAGTCATCTTGCGCAGCCTGGTAGGCCACACTGATAGCCGCTTGAAAAGCTTGCTCATTGGCATTGCCGTGACTTTTCACCACAACACCGGCAACACCCAATAAATAGGCGCCATTATAGCGCTCTGGGGCCAACTCTGAGCGCAACACTTTTAACAAAGGCGCCGCCAACCAAGCCAGCAATCGTGCGCGCAGGCCTCGCCCTAAGCTGTGCTTAACTCGAGAAGCAATCATCACCGCCAAGCCCTCACTAGACTTAAGCAGGACATTGCCGACAAAACCATCACACACCACCACATCGGCATCGCCGCGGAACACGCCATCACCTTCCACGTAGCCGACATACTTGATTTGCGGTAAGTCTTTCAAGATTTCTGCGGCCAACTTAACCTGCTGGTTGCCTTTAACACTTTCACTGCCCACATTGAGCAAAGCCACCCGCGGTCTTGCAATGCCTTTAACCTGTACTGCTGCTGAGCCCATAAAGGCAAACTGCACCAGTTGTTCGGCACTGACATCAACATTGGCACCCAAGTCCAGCAAGTGTGTTTCATGGCCTGATGTGGGCAGCGCAGTCATAATCGCTGGCCGCTCAATATCAGCCACTGGCTTTAAAATATGCTTGGCCAAAGCCATGAGTGCGCCTGTATTACCGGCGCTGACACAGGCTTGCACCTGCTTATCGCGCAGCAACTGCAAAGCAACGCGCATGGAAGAATCAGGTTTATGGCGCAAGGCAAAAGCTGGCAAATCGGCCATTGAAATACATTCACTGGCGTGCTGCAAAGTCAGCCGTGAACGATCAGCTTGCGGATGTTGAGCCAGAACTGACTCAATTTTTTCAGAATCACCCACCAACACTAAGCGCAATTTAGGGTGTTCTTGTAAACTTTTCACACAGGCAGAAACAACAAGACGGGGACCAAAGTCCCCGCCCATTGCATCTATTGCGATCGTTGAATCTAACAAGATTTACTCAGCAGAGTCCTTGTTGATCACTTGACGTCCACGGTACATGCCATCAGCTGACACATGGTGACGCAAGCGCACATCGCCGGTGCTTTGCTCTACAGTCAATGCACTGCTGGTTAGTGCATCATGTGAACGACGCATGCCACGTGCTGAACGGGATTTCTTGCTCTTCTGAACAGCCATAATTATTAACTCCTAAACGTTTGGGTCACGCTTTAATTGCGCCAATACACTGAACGGGTTGGACCTTTTAACCGCGTCCTCGTTCGACTCGGACTCTTGGAGTCCAGCCGGTTGCTCGCATTCTTCAGGTGGGTGCATGGGAATAATGGGTAAAGCGAGTAATAACTCATCTTCAACTAACGCCATTAAATCCAAAGGCTCGTCACCGACTTCTAGTACGTCATACCCTTGCGGGAAATGCAGCTCTTCTGTGCCCGGTTCTACCACGGCATAGATAAACTCACCCTTTACCGGTATAAGCGCTTCTTCTAAGCAACGCTGGCAAATCATCCTAACCTCCGACTCGAAGTTAAGCTGCACAAGGGCAACTTGTAACGCGTCGCGGCTAAACTCAAACACTACCCGAACATTTCCGGCAGTGCCTGACAGCAATTCGCAGACCCTAGAAAGTTCTCGCAGTGGCAGCTCCCCAGCTAAGGAGATACTGCGATCTGCATATTTTCGCGGATCAACGTGAGGAGGAATAGGTCCGTATAACATAGGCGCGGTACTTTATAGATAGACTCTGCTTCTGTCAAAGGATATTCTTGATTTGCATGCCTTGTGCGTTGTTTCTCTGCATGAAAACTGGGAATATACTTTGCTAAGCTTAGCAAAATAAATATTGTTTCTAGACTCGGCTATTATATGCCAAACTTAACCTATTAAACACTATTCTTATAAGGTCCTATGTCCACACTGATTGTTAGCCTTCTCGCTGCAGTTGCTTACGCCGCCACTTGTATCTATTTATTGAACAGCATCCGGCAACGCACGCCTTTTAATAAGGCTCTGGTCGCCACGTTAACACTCCTGGGACTGGCCGCTCACGGCGTCAGCTTATCCACTCAACTTATCACCGAGCAGGGTTTAAGCTTAAGTTTATTCAACTCGGCCAGTTTAATTGCCTTTTCTATCATTGCCTTAGTGTTGCTGTGCTTAACCCGCATGTCGGTGCATATCTTATTGCTACCGCTGCTCAGTCTCGGCGCTCTTAGCGTGCTCTGCGCACAGTTTATCGCGCAAGGGCACCTGCAGCCCATCAATGAAGCGCCAGGCATTCTAACCCACATTTTATTGTCTTTATTAGCGTACAGCATGATTACTATCGCGGTTTTCCAGGCGTTAGTTTTATTGCTGCAAGAACAGCAACTGCGCAAGCGTCCAGTGTCCACGCTGATCAAAAGCTTTCCACCGCTACAAACCATGGAGAGCTTGTTGTTCAGCCTGTTATGGGCAGGCTGGTTATTACTGTCGCTATCTTTAATCACTGGCTGGCTGTTTTTAGACAATCTATTTGCACAGCACTTGGTGCACAAAACCATACTGTCATGCTTTGCTTGGCTGGTGTTTGCTATTTTACTCTGGGGACGTCATCAGCTTGGCTGGCGTGGCCATAAAGCAATTCGTTGGACCATTGTTGGTTTTTCTCTATTGATGCTCGCCTATTTTGGCAGCAAACTAGTCCGTGAATTTATTTTAGTTATTTAAGGCCCTTTGCTTGTGGACGACCTGCACATCAGCTACCTCCTCGTGTTGCTGTTCTTTTTGATTATATGCTCTGCATTTTTCTCCAGTTCAGAAACCGGCATCCTGAGTTTAAATCGCTACAAGCTGCGCCACATGAGTCGCGAAGGCAATAAAAATGCACTGCGCGCGCAACGCTTGCTGAGCAAGCCTGACCGCCTATTGGGTACTATATTAGTGGGCAATAACGTGGTGAATATCCTTGCCGCGTCCATTGCTACGGTATTGGCAGTCGAGTTTTGGGGCGATGCTGGAGTGGCCATTGCCACTATCGGACTCACCATAGTGATCCTCATTTTTGGCGAAATCACCCCAAAAACCTTGGCCGCCCTGCGCCCTGAATTGATTGCCTTTCCAGCCAGCCGAATCATTTTATTATTGATGACGCCGCTTTACCCCATCGTTTGGCTCACCGGTGCTATCAGTAATGGCTTGTTACGCTTATTGGGGGTCAACCCGCGGCAACGCACCTCCGACAGTTTATCCACAGAAGAGCTGCGCAGCGTGGTTCGTGAGGCTGGCCAAGAGCTGCCGGGCAATCGCCAAGATATGTTATTGGGCATCCTTGATCTGGAAAATGTCACCGTGAATGACATTATGATCCCCCGTAACGAAGTATTCGGAATCGATCTGGATGATAATCTTGATCAGATTATTTGGCAGCTGCGCACCACCACCCACACCCGCTTACCTTTATATCGCGAGAATATTAACCAAATTATTGGCGTGATCCACATGCGGCAAATTGCTCGCTTGCTCACCTTAAACAAGCTGACCCATGCTGATTTGCAAGAAGCCTGCACTGATCCGTACTTTGTCCCAGAAAGCACCCCGCTCTCCACACAACTACTGAACTTTCAGAAGCATAAACGCCGGATTGGCATTGTGGTGGATGAGTACGGTGACGTTGAAGGGGTGGTCACCTTAGAAGATATTTTAGAAGAGATTGTTGGCGAGTTCAGCGATCAAGATAATCACAACAGCCCGGAAATTCATCAGCTCAGCGATGGCAGTTACACCATTGACGGCGCTGCGTATATCCGTGATATCAATAAAGCCTTGGAATGGGACTTGCCCAGTGACGGGCCGAAAACCCTCAACGGTTTAATCACCGAAGTGCTGGAGTTTATTCCCGAAGGCGCGGTTTGCATCCAAGTTGATGCTTACTATTTAGAAACGCTGGAAATTAAAGACAATCGCGTCAGTCGTGCTCGCCTATGGAGCAACGACTGACGTTGCTAAGTTTTACCCCAGCTTAGAGCTCAACGCTAATCGCATCGATCACCCGCAAGGCTTTTGCGCGCGCCGCTTCCACGTTATCAGCTTGCGCTAAGGCAACGCCCATACGGCGTTCACCTTCAACCGCTGGTTTGCCAAATAAACGCAAGTCCGTATCCGGCTCACCCAGTGCCTGGCCTAAATTAGCAAATGCGGTTTGCGTCGACTGACCCTTTACCAGCAGCACCGCGGACGCAGTGGCGCCCATTTGTCGAATAGTTGGAATGGGCAAACCTAAAATGGCCCGTGCATGCAAAGCAAACTCAGATAGATTTTGCGACAGCAAAGTGACTAAGCCTGTATCGTGCGGGCGCGGCGAGACTTCGCTAAACCACACCTGATCACCTTTCACAAACAATTCCACGCCAAACACCCCGCGCCCACCTAAGGCATCGGTGACGCTTTGCGCTACTCGCTGTGCTGCGGCCAGGGCTTTTTTGCTCATGACTTGCGGCTGCCAAGATTGCACATAGTCACCACACTCTTGCAAATGGCCAATGGGCTCACAAAAACTGGTGCCATCACTGTGGCGCACGGTGAGCAAGGTGATTTCATAGTCAAAATCAATAAAACCCTCAACAATCACCCGTCCTGCACCGCTGCGCCCACCTTCTTGGGCGGTTTGCCAAGCGCTGGCTAAGTCCTCTTCACTGTGCAAGACGCTCTGCCCTTTACCGGACGAGCTCATTAACGGCTTCACCACACACGGAAAGCCCACCTGCTCAACCCCTGCACAATACTCGGCGTAGTTATCCGCAAAGCAGTAAGGGGATGTGGGTAGCTTAAGCTCTTCAGCGGCAAGGCGACGAATCCCTTCACGGTCCATGGTTAACTGGGTCGCGCGCGCAGTTGGAATCACGGTGAAACCTTCGGCTTCTAGCGCCACCAGAGTGGCCGTGGCAATTGCCTCGATCTCAGGCACGATATAGTGCGGCTGTTCCTGCTCGATCACTGCACGCAAGGCGGCATCATCCAGCATATTCACTACATGACTGCGATCTGCCACTTGCATGGCCGGCGCATCTGGGTAGCGATCCACTGCGATCACCTCAACACCTAAACGCTGCAACTCAATAGCTACTTCTTTACCCAGCTCTCCCGAGCCACAAAGTAGTACACGTACCGCACTGGTTGAGAATGGCGTTCCTATACGGGGCATTGCATGTCCTCATTGATTAATTCAGCAAACCTTGTTCACGCGCGCGGGTACTGGCCTGCTGAAGCACTTCGCGGCGTTGTTGATTGGTCATTTTGCCCCACGCACTGATTTCTTTAGCAGTGCGCTGGCAGCCCATGCAGATATCATCAATATCTAAGGCGCAAATACTCACACAGGGTGATTTAACCGGTTTTTCACGGGGCTTAGGGGGTGTTGTCATTATCGTCCTGTAAATCTTTTGCATAACGCCGTGCATTATTCACATAGTGCGCTGCGCTGGCTTCTAGCATTTTAATCTGCTGTTCGGTGAGCTGGCGAATTACTTTGCCCGGGGAGCCCACCACTAAACTGCCATCGGGAATCTCTTTTCCTTCTGGGATCAGGGTGTTGGCACCAATAATACAGTTTTTGCCGATTTTGGCGCCGTTGAGAATCACCGCATTAATCCCTATTAAGCTGTAATCACCGACGGTGCAACCGTGCAGCATGGCATTATGCCCAACCGTCACGCCTTTGCCTAAAGTTAATGGCCAACCCATATCGGTGTGCATCACAGTGCCGTCTTGTACGTTACTGTTCTCGCCAATATGAATCAGTTCATTATCACCGCGCAGCACGGCATTAAACCAGACACTGGCACCGGCATCTAAACGCACCTTGCCAATCACTGCTGCAGTGGGCGCTATCCAACTTTCAGAATGGGCATCGACACGACTTTCAGCTAAACGGTATTTCATAGTTGATTCCTTTGCTTATGGGTATTTTTAGAGTTCTTTTTTACTCAATTGCGGTGGTTCACTAAGAATAATCTGGCTGTCATAAACCAAGTTGACCAGCTCAACTACCATTACAGCAGTTAAGCCCCAAATTTTATATCCTGCAAAATGATAACTGGGCACATACCAAGTGCGCCCTAAGTAATCAATGCGGTGGGTAATCTCGCGCGGGTCATTGGCAAAATATTCAAGGGGCACGGAAAAGATTGAGTCAATCTCATCGGCATTGGCTTGGTATTCATAGGCTTCTGGAACAAAGCCCACGTAAGGGGTCACTTTAACGCCATGCCGTGAGATGACTTCACTGAGCGGCCCGACCACTTCCACTAGGTCCGGCGTCACCCCCACTTCCTCATGGGTTTCGCGTAGGGCAGTGCGAATCAGATCCTGGTCTTCTGGATCACGTCGCCCGCCTGGGAAGGCAACTTCTCCGCCATGGGTGGATAAGGTCTGCGCCCGTAAAGTCAGAACCAACTCTGGGTTTTCAGCGCGGGTCAGTGGCATTAATACCGCAGCCTCGCAACTGTCCTGGGGCATTTGTAAAGCCCGCGGCCGATAACCTTGCACACGTTGTATAACATTTTTTAAGATGAGCATGCTTGATACCTCAATGTCTAGCTATCATGCCAGAAGCCGGCGCCACGCCCAAGCAACTTAAGCTAAAGGCAAGTAACTGTTATTCGCCACTCTGTGTTTATTTCATTAGAATAATCGCCACAATAATTCAGTTAACCAGCTGCAGTCTCAGCCTTGTTCGGACTTTTTTATGCGTGTTTTGTTTTTTATTGTGCTCTGTATTTTTTCGAGTTTAACCTACGCCAATAGCACGCGCAGTGAAGCGCCTCTTGATGGGCGCCCGATTGATAAAGTGCTGGTGGTGAAAGCTGATCGACAGCTGCACCTTATGCACCGTGGTGAGATTGTGAAGTCTTACCGTGTGTCACTGGGCAAGCGTCCCGGGGCTAAGCAACATGAAGGTGACTTGCGAACGCCGGAAGGTGTGTATTGGATTAATTGGCGGCAAAAAAGTGAGAATTATAATTTAGCCATGCACATTTCTTATCCCAATGCCCACGATGTTAAGCGCGCTAAAGAAACCGGTTTACCCCCTGGCGGCATGATCATGCTGCATGGCACGCCCACTGATGACGAATTTCCTGAGTGGTTTTTTAATACCCTAGATTGGACTGAAGGCTGTATTGCGCTGAACAACACCGATATGCAAGAGGTTTGGCAGCTGGTTAAAGACGGCACTTTAATTGAAATTCGGCCTTGAGGCGTGTTTGCATGCTGATGGTTAATGAGTGCTTCGGGGTGGGTGTGACAAGCGAAGCCAAGGATGGCGAAGCGCCGGAGTTGAGCCCTGGATGGGCTCAGCGACGGAATAACACCCATCTCGAAGCACGACAGCCACCATTCTGAACAACACATTCTCATTAACTCATAGCTGACTGACACTACAGTGGCATAGCGTACCTCACTGCCACTGCTTTTCCCTCAAAGGCGCATCCTGCGCCTATTCGGGCGCTCCGCAATCCATGGCTACGCTAGCCGCAGTAGCAGCGAGGTACTCTTTAACTATTTGTTTTGCTGGCAAAGTTTAATT
>Ga0079226_10001240_pt1 | contig 19433 bp, 17 predicted proteins | sample Poulit2014_FD_76345 | JGI IMG/M metagenome (GOLD analysis project Ga0079226, IMG submission 76345) | Agricultural soil microbial communities from Georgia to study Nitrogen management - Poultry litter 2014 | ecosystem: Environmental > Terrestrial > Soil > Agricultural land | place: USA: Georgia... | reverse complement strand
GTGGGACCCGCAGGGCCAACCACTTCCTCGCCCACTGGATCAACTGGGCCAACGTAGTAAATAAAGCGGCCTTTGAGGTCAACCGGCAATTCTTCACCGTTGTTGAGCATGTCCACCATGCGCTTGTGCGCCGCATCACGGCCAGTGAACATCTTGCCGTTGAGCAGAATGGTTTCGCCGGGCTTCCAGCTTTGTACGTCTGCTGGGGTGATCTCGTCTAAGTTGACACGGCGCGCAGTGGGACCCGCATCCCAAACGATATCTGGGAAGGCATCCAGTGAAGGGGCTTCTAAGCTGGCGGGGCCTGAACCGTCCAGAACAAAATGAGCGTGACGGGTGGCGGCACAGTTAGGGATGATACACACCGGCAATGACGCAGCGTGGGTGGGGTAATCCTTGATTTTTACATCCAGCACTGTGGTTAAACCGCCCAAGCCTTGCGCACCAATACCCAGCTGATTGACTTTTTCAAACAGCTCTAAGCGGATTTCTTCCACGCGGTTTTGTGGGCCACGGGCCTGCAGTTCGTGGATATCAATGGACTCCATTAACACTTCTTTGGCCATGACCGCAGCTTTTTCTGCAGTGCCGCCAATCCCAATGCCCAGCATGCCTGGTGGGCACCAGCCGGCCCCCATTTTTGGAACTGTTTCTAAGACCCAGTCGACAATGGAGTCGGACGGGTTAAGCATGGCCATTTGTGCTTTGTTTTCAGAGCCACCACCTTTGGCGGCAATGTCAATTTCAATGGTATTGCCTGGAACAATGGAGTAGTGCACCACCGCTGGTGTGTTGTCTTTGGTGTTGCTACGGGCACCAGCGGGATCCGCTAAAATTGACGCGCGCAAGATGTTTTCCGGCAGGCTGTAGGCGCGACGGACACCTTCGTTAATCATGTCTTCCAGGCCCATAGTGGCGCCGTCCCAGCGCACATCCATACCCACGCGAACAAAGGCGGTGACGATGCCGGTGTCTTGGCACAGCGGGCGGTGGCCAGTGGCACTCATCCGTGAGTTGATCAGAATTTGCGCCATAGCATCTTTCGCCGAAGGTGATTCTTCACGCTCATAGGCTTGGTGCATCGCATCAATAAAATCTAATGGGTGGTAATAAGAAATAAACTGTAAGGCGTCAGCAACGCTTTGGATCACATCATCTTGCTTAATAACGGTCATGAAACGCTCCTCTAGTGTGAAGGGAACATCAAGTGCTGGTAACGAGCAGACTCGGTGTAGATTTGAGCAGGCAGCGGGCGCGCTCAACTGGTTGAGCACACCATACAGATGCTTGATAAGCCGCTAAGTATAACGCGCATTGCACGGGTGCGCCCAGTGGTGGCGAGTCGACTAAGGTGGTAATTGGGTGACTAATCACTGGTTGCGGTGTGTTCAGCGGCAATTAGCGCCTTGAGTTGTTGATCTTTGGCATGCCAGAGCTGATTTACCCAAGCTTGAAACTCTGCGCGATAGGTCATATTTTGATCATAGCTTTGGCCGATAAATTGCTCTGGAATGGGCATGGTTTCGATGCGCATCACAATCCGCTTGACTTGACCACTGAGTAAGTCCCAGAAGCTTGGCCGCCCGCTAGGGTAATGGATGGTGACATTGACCATGCCGTGCAGTTGTTCACCCATTGCATCCAATACAAAGGCAATGCCACCGGCTTTAGGTTTTAACAGGTGCTCAAAAGGTGAGTCTTGTTGGGCATGTTTAGCTGGGGTAAAGCGGGTGCCTTCTAAAAAGTTAAATATAGACACTGGGGTTGTTTTATAACGCTCGCAGGCTTTGCGGGTGGTGGCTAGATCTTGGCCTTGTTTTTCAGGGTGTTTTTCCAGATAAGCTTTGCTGTAGCGCTTCATAAAAGGAAATTCCAGCGCCCACCAGCACAAACCAATTACCGGTACCCAAATTAATTCTTGTTTGAGAAAGAACTTTAATAAGGGCAAGCGGCGGTTGAATTGATATTGCAAGGCAAGGATGTCCACCCAGCTTTGGTGGTTGCTGGTCACTAACCATGAGTGGGTCAGGTCCAGCTTTTCTAAACCTTCTACATCCCAAGCAATGGGTTGCACTAAGCGCATCCACAAGGAGTTGCCAGCAATCCACACTTCCGCGATCCAATGCATGGCAATGCGAATCTTGCGCTGAATGGATGGAATGGGTAGGAGCAGTTTAAGGACTGCGAGAGCAAACAGCGGCCAGCACCAAAACAGGGTGTTAAGTGCCAGTAATAAAGAGGCAATGATGCCCCGTAATAAGGGCGGAAGACGGTGCAACATTGAAACAATACCTCAAAAGTAAGGGTAAGATTTTCTTTTAAGGGGCTATGGTTATCGTTTCGTTGCGTGAGTGCAAGTCTTCTGGAGATGAGAAGGCCACTGCTAAGGGTGCAGCAGTGGCCTAGGGGTAGCGCTGTTAGTCTTGGCTCGCGGCCTGGATGGCGGTCAGCGCGATGGTGAAGACAATATCATCAACCAAAGCACCGCGGGACAGGTCGTTGACCGGCTTACGTAAACCTTGCAGCATAGGTCCAACGCTGATCACGTTGGCACTGCGCTGTACGGCTTTATAAGTGGTGTTACCGGTGTTCAGGTCTGGGAAAACAAACACCGTGGCGCGCCCAGCAACTAAGCTATCAGGGGCTTTGGAACGACCGACGCTTTCGATACTGGCCGCGTCGTATTGCAGCGGCCCATCAATCGGCAGGTCTGGATTCAGTTCGCGAGCAATACGGGTCGCTTCACGCACTTTTTCCACTTCCGCGCCTGTACCTGAATCGCCGGTTGAGTAGCTGATCATGGCAACTCTGGGGTCGATACCAAAGGCTTGTGCGGACTCGGCGCTTTGGATTGCAATTTCAGCCAGCTGCTCAGCGTTAGGGTCAGGGTTCACTGCGCAGTCGCCGTATACCAAGACTTGGTCAGGCAGCAGCATAAAGAACACTGAGGAGACTAGGTTGTAACCCGGTGCAGTTTTCAGCAGCTGCAGCGCTGGACGAATAGTGCTGGCGGTGGTGTGCACTGCGCCAGAGACTAAACCGTCGACATGGCCTTCAGCCAACATCATGGTGGCTAGCACCACGGAGTCTTCTAACTGAACTGCAGCCAATTGTGGGGTGAGTCCGCGATCTTTGCGAATCTCCACCATGGGTTCAATGTAGTTTTGACGAATACTGTCAGGATCAATGATTTCTAAATCTGCTGGTAAATCAATGCCTTGGGCTTTAGCAATGCTGTGCACATCGTCAGGCTTGGCAATCAGTACGCAACGGGCAATGCCGCGCTTTTGACAGATGGCTGCGGCCTGAATGGTGCGCGGCTCATCACCCTCTGGAAGGACAATGCGCTTATTGGCTTGCTGGGCACGCTTGACCAACTGATGGCGGAACGCAGGCGGTGACAGCAGCAATTGACGGGTCGTTTTGCAGCGAGCTGCGAGCCAGTCTTGGTCCAGTTGGCCAGCAATATAGTCAGTGACCTTTTTAGCGCGCTCGGTGTCGCTAATGGGGATGCCTTTGTATAAGCGGGTCAGATTGTATGCAGTGTCGTATGAGCCTGTGGGCACGCTCATCACCGGTAAGCCGCCTTTCAGCGCGCGCTCACCAATATCCATGATGCTGGGGTTGGGAGTCAGGTCGCCGGTTAACAGCAAGCCTGCCAGTAACACGCCATTCATTTCAGCCAAGCTGGTGGCTAAAATAATGTCATCACGGTCGCCGGGGCAAACCACCAATACGCCCGGTTGCAGTAGTGGCACAATATTGGCCACAGTGCGCGAGCAGAGGATAACTTTTTGCACCCGGCGCTTTTCGATATCACCGGCATTGTGCACTTCGGCCTTAATCAGCTCAGCAAAATCACTGGTGCGCGCATTATTGAGTTCATCGTTTTTAGCAATGCAACCAATCAGGTGCAGGTCACCTTTACGCAATGCGGGTAAATGGCTCTTTAAGCGCTCAACAAAGCCGCCCATGGGGGCATCAGTGACTTTATTTATGATCACACCAAGCACTTTTGGATCTTTGGTGCCACCAAACAGCTGTGCTTGCATTTCAATGCGGTCGGATAACACATCCAAGTCGTCGCTGCTGGGTGCGCTCACCAGGATCACTTCAGCGTCTAAGGTTTTAGCAAGGTGAGCATTGATGCGCTCAGCGTAGTTGGCTTGGCGTGATGGGGTCATGCCTTCGACAATAATAATGTCGTACTCGGCCTGAATTTGCTGCTGCATGCTGACAATTTCTTCCATCAGCTCATCCAGTTGGCCATTACCAATCATGCGCTCTACATAGGCTAGCGATAGGGCTTCAGGTTGGCGAATGCCGTGGGTTGCTTCCATCAATGCACTGGAGCGTTCAGGGCCGGTGTCATCTGGGTGGGGTTGGGCGATGGGTTTAAAGAAACCAACTTTTAAGCCGGAGCGCAGCAAGCTTTGTACTACGCCTAAGCTGACCGATGATAAACCAACACCAAACCCGGTTGGTGCAAGTAAAAAAGTATGCATGAATCAAATGTCCTCTATTTAGCGTTAGCGTCGATTGAAGCCAAGGTTTCAATGGCAATTTGGCGCTCTTCGTTGGTAGGGATCACCAGTACGCGAGGGTGGTTTTCGGCGCTGATTAGCCCGCTTTTGCCGCGGATACACGCTTGGTTGGCAGCTTCGTCCAGTTTGAAGTCGAATAAGCGTAGGTAATCTAAGGTTTTGCTGCGGATGAGGCTGGCGTTCTCACCGATACCACCGGTAAAGATCAAGCCGTCCAAGCGAGGTAGAGCGCAGGCCATTGCTGCTAATGATTTAGCTAGGCGGTAGCAGAACACTTCAATGGCTAGCGTCGCACGCTCGTGGCCTTTTTCACGGGCTTCGATCAAGGTGCGCATGTCGTTGGATAGACCCGAAAGGCCGAGCAAACCACTTTCTTTAGTGAGCACGGTTTCGATTTTTTGTGTATCCCAGCCCAGGGTGCGGGCTAAATGGTTGTGCAAGCTTGGGTCCACATCGCCACTGCGAGTGCCCATGACCACACCTTCCAGCGGGGTTAAACCCATGCTGGTATCTAAACTTTCACCGTTTACTACTGCGGTGGTTGAGCAGCCGTTACCTAAGTGGGCGGTCAGCCAGCAGCTGTCATCCACAGGTAGGCCGGTCATTTCAGCGGCTTTACGGCTGACATACATGTGGCTGGTGCCGTGGAAACCGTAGCGGCGCACATGGTGCTCGCTGTACAGTTCTTCAGGCACTGCATAGCGGTACGCATGGGCAGGCATGGTCTGGTGGAAAGCAGTGTCGAACACCGCAATTTGCGGCAGGTCTGGATACAGATCCATGGCTGCTTCAATACCAATTAAGCCAGGCGGGTTATGCAAGGGTGCTAATACAGCGGCACGTTCAATCACATCGATCACCTCGGGGGTGAGCGCTGAAGCTTTGGTAAAGTGCGCACCACCGTGGACCACGCGGTGCCCGATACCGGTTAGGCGGCCATCACTGGCTTTCTTAACCAGCGGTAAGAGGTGAGCAAAAGCTTCTCTGTGGTCTGCGTTGGGGAGTTTATCAACTTGCTTCTCACCATCGAGCTCCCATTCCAGTACCGCATCCTCGCTGCCAAGTCGCTCTGCGAGGCCTTGAACTAGAAACTGTTCGCTGTGTTCATTGACCAAGGCAAACTTAATAGACGAGCTGCCGCTATTGATGACCAGTATGTTTCGAGACGACATTGAAGATCCTTGTAGTACATAAAAAGAAAGACGGATGCGACCGAACGCTGAAGCAAAATAATGGCCGTATCATTTATAAGGTTGGCCAATCTTCATGTTCAAGATAGAGGAGGTCAAGTCGGTATTAGTCTATTTAATCTAAAGTCGCATTACGTTGGATGTCTAGGTAAACTTGGCAAACATTCATTTTATGTAAGGTTTTATCCTATGTTGATCGCCAACCAACATGTAGTCAGCATTGATTACACGCTCAGTAACGACGCAGGTGAAGTGCTTGATAGCTCCAATGGTGCAGAGCCATTAGTGTACTTGCACGGTGCTGGCAATATTATTGCTGGCTTAGAAAATGCCTTGGCGGGTAAAAAAGTTAATGATGAGCTGGAAGTCAGTATTGAGCCAGAAGATGCTTATGGCGAGTACAGTGCAGAGCTGATCACCACACTGGGTCGCGAAATGTTTGAAGGTGTCGATGAGCTGCAAGTGGGTATGCAGTTTCATGCGTCAGCGCCGGACGGTGGGATGCAAATCGTGACCATCCGTGAAATTGACGGTGATGATGTGATCATTGATGGCAACCACCCGTTAGCCGGTCAGCAGCTTAACTTTAAAGTTAAAGTCGTTGATATCCGTGCTGCCAGTGAGGAAGAAATTGCTCACGGTCATGTGCACGGTGAAGGCGGGCATCAACACTGATCCCTGACTTAACTGGTTACTCAACACAGGCACTTACGGGTGCCTGTGTTGTTTTTAGAGGTTGGCAGCAGGGGCTGCTAGGCGTAAATAAGTGAGTCCTGTGGTTGGGTGTCAGGCCTCGACAATGCTATATTGCCAAGCTTACTTGCATCTCTGGTTTAGTCTAGGTGTCTATGTTGCAAATCATGGGTAAACAATAGCGGGAGTTTATATGTCGGTTGACGATGCTTTCGCCGTAGAATTAAAAGGTGTGACCTTTCGACGCGGCTTACGAAAAATCTTCGACAATGTTGATATTCGTTTCCCCCGTGGCAAAGTCACTGGGGTAATGGGTCCTTCTGGTTGCGGGAAAACCACCCTATTGCGCTTAATGGCAGCACAGTTAAAACCTGAGCAAGGGGAGGTTTGGGTCAATGGACAGAATTTGCCCACTTTATCCCGTAGCGCTTTGTTTGATATGCGCAAGCAATTTGGTGTGTTGTTTCAAAGTGGTGCGCTGTTTACCGATTTAAATGTGTTTGAAAACGTAGCCTTTCCCTTGCGCGTGCATACCGAGCTGCCAGAGGAAATGATCCGCGATATTGTGTTGATGAAATTGCAGGCGGTTGGCTTACGTGGCGCCATTGATTTAATGCCCGATGAACTGTCTGGTGGTATGAAGCGTCGTGTGGCGTTGGCGCGGGCCATAGCGCTGGATCCCGATATTTTATTATATGATGAGCCTTTTGTTGGCCAAGACCCCATTGCAAAAGGCGTCTTGGTGCGTTTAATTCGCTTGCTCAATGATGCATTAGGAATTACCAGTGTAGTGGTCTCCCATGATTTGGCAGAAACCGCCAGCATTGCTGATTATTTATATGTGGTGGGTGACGGTCAGGTGCTGGGACAAGGTACTCCTGACGAACTGATGGATTCTGAAAACCCGCGTATTCGGCAGTTTATGCAAGGTATTCCTGACGGGCCGGTGCCGTTTCATTTTGCTGCACCCAATTACCGCGACGACTTACTAGGAGATCGTTAAATGGCGCGCAAGTCATTGTTGGATCGTGTTGCACTATTGGGTCGCTCAGGGCTGGACGTGGTGCAAGCCATGGGCCGCTCGTTAATCTTTTTATGGCATGTACTGATTGGCCGAGGTGGTGCCGGCACAGGATTGTCTTTACTGGTTAAACAGCTTTACTCCGTAGGGGTTTTGTCGCTGGCGATTATCATCGTCTCAGGGGTGTTCATTGGTATGGTCTTGGCTTTACAGGGCTATAGCATTTTAGTGGACTTTGGTTCTGAGCAAGCAGTGGGGCAAATGGTGGCCTTAACGTTGTTGCGTGAGTTAGGTCCGGTGGTGACCGCCTTATTGTTCGCAGGGCGGGCGGGCTCAGCATTAACTGCAGAAATCGGTAATATGAAGTCCACCGAGCAGTTGTCTAGCCTAGAGATGATCGGGGTTGATCCACTCAAATACATTATTGCCCCACGTCTATGGGCGGGCTTTATTTCCATGCCATTGCTCGCTGCCATTTTCTCTGTGGTGGGCATTTGGGGCGGTGCCATGGTTGCTGTCGATTGGCTTGGGGTTTATGAAGGCTCGTATTGGGGCAATATGATCGCCAGTGTGGATTTTTATGATGATGTGCTCAATGGCATCATTAAAAGTGTGGTTTTTGCTTTTGTAGTGACTTGGGTGGCGGTATTCCAAGGCTATGATTGTGAGCCCACTTCAGAAGGCATCAGCCGCGCAACCACCCGTACTGTGGTGTATGCCTCGTTAGCGGTATTGGGTTTGGACTTTATATTGACTGCTTTAATGTTTGGAGATTTCTGATGCGAATCCGTGCCGTAGAAATTAGTGTCGGTGTGTTCTTATTGGCAGGTATTCTTGCTTTGTTACTGCTGGCGCTGAGAGTCAGTGGTTTATCGGTTGCTAGCACGGGTGATACCTATAGGTTAACCGCGCATTTTGATAATATCGCCGGTCTCACCACCCGTGCCAAAGTGACCATGGCCGGGGTGACCGTTGGTAAAGTGGTGGGCATTGAGTTTGATACCGAAAGCTATACTGGCAAAGTTACCATGGAGGTGGAGCGTCGCGTGGATACCTTACCCATTGACAGCACTGCCTCGATTTTAACAGCGGGTTTATTAGGCGAAAAATACATCAGTTTAAGTGTCGGCGGTGAAGACGAAGTTTTGGTTGATGGTGATGTGATTTACGACACCCAATCCTCGCTGGTACTTGAAGAACTGATTGGTAAGTTTTTAATGAATACGGTTAATCAGGATTAATCATTATGTTAAGCGCATTACGATCCACGTTGTTTTTGACCTTATTAGCATTTACTGGCTTAAGTGTTGCTGCCACAGACGCACGTACAGTGGTTGAGCAAACCACCCATAATCTGTTGGCTGATTTGCAAGAAAATAAAGAGTTATACCGCACTGATCCCAGTGCTTTTTATACAGCTCTGGATACCATCATTGGTCAGGTTGTAGATGCCGAGGGGGTGTCGAGAAGTGTGATGACTGTACGTTATTCACGTCGCGCGACCCCAGAGCAGATGCAGCGTTTTCAAGAAAACTTTAAGCGCAGCTTAATCCAGTTTTACGGTAACGCGTTGCTGGAGTATGACAATCAAGATATCAAAGTTCTGCCCGGTGAAAGAGCACAAGGCAATAACCGCAGTGAAGTGCGCATGGAAGTCACCGACCAAAAAGGTGTGGTGTATCCTGTTTCCTATACCATGGTGAAGGTGGATGGACGTTGGATGATGCGCAATGTCATTATTAACGGCATTAATGTTGGTAAATTGTTCCGCGACCAATTTGCTGAGGCCATGCAGCGCAATGGCAATAATCTCGATCGGGTGATTGATGGTTGGGTCGAAACAGTGGCTAGAACACGTGCTGCCCAGGAAAAATCGTGAGTAACGCACAGATCACTCGTGATGCGGCCGGTGTGCTGCACTTATCAGGGGTGCTGGATTACAGCACAGGCCCATTATTACGCCAACAGGGACAGGCCTTGATTGGTGACGGTGCTGGCCAAGTTTTGCAGATCAACTGCGCTGCGGTTGAGCGCTCCAGCAGTGTTGGCTTAGCCTTGTTACTGGCTTATATGCGTGATGCGCAGCGCGTGGGTAAAACTGTCGAGCTTCTCCAGTTGCCTGAAGACATGCGTAAAATCGCTAAAGTCTGTGGTTTGACCGAGATGCTGGGGATTGAGCCTATTGCGCTGAGTCCATCCACAACTGAATAAATATGAATGTGATAGCCACCTTAAAGTGGCTGTTATTAATGAGGTTAATTATGCAAGCTGTAGCAGTAAAACAACTGTTAGAAGAAAAATTACCCAATGCTGAAGTTGGCGTTGAGGGTGAAGGCTGTAACTTTCAATTAAATATTGTCAGTGACGATTTAGCCGCACTCAGCCCCCTTAAGCGGCAACAAGCAGTCAATGCCGTGCTCAGTGATTGGATTGCTGATGGCAGTATTCATGCGGTAACCATGAAGTTTTATACTCGCGCGGCTTGGGCCGAACGCTCTTAACAGCAACTCAAAGAGACATTAATGGATAAGCTAATTATTAGCGGAGGTCATCGTCTAGACGGTGAAATTCGTATTTCCGGCGCGAAAAACGCTGCGCTGCCTATTCTGGCGGCAACTTTATTGGCCAGTGAGCCGGTGACAGTGTGCAATTTACCGCACCTGCACGATATCACCACCATGATCGAGCTGTTTGGTCGTATGGGCATTGAACCCATTATTGATGAAAAACTGAGCGTCGAAATTGATCCGGGCACCATTAAAACCTTGATAGCACCTTATGACTTGGTGAAAACCATGCGTGCTTCAATCTTAGTGTTGGGGCCTATGGTGGCGCATTTTGGTGAGGCTGAAGTGGCTTTGCCAGGTGGCTGTGCGATTGGTTCGCGTCCGGTGGACTTGCATATCCGTGGTCTCGAAGCGCTGGGTGCACAGATCAGCGTGGAAGATGGCTACATCAAAGCGAAAGCCCCTGAAGGCGGTTTGCGCGGTGGTCATTTCTTCTTTGATATTGTCAGTGTGACAGGTACCGAAAACATCCTCATGGCAGCCACTTTAGCCAAAGGCCGTACCGTACTTGAAAACGCAGCCCGCGAGCCAGAAATTGTCGATTTAGCCAACTGCTTAATTGCCATGGGCGCGAAAATTGAAGGCGCTGGTACTGACACCATCACCATTGAGGGTGTTGAAAAGCTCGGTGGTGCACGCTACCACGTGATGCCCGACCGCATTGAAACCGGTACTTACTTGGTGGCCGCTGCAGTAACCGGCGGACGGGTTAAGTTGAAGGATACTGATCCCAGCATTCTTGAGGCAGTGCTGGCTAAGTTGCAAGAAGCTGGCGCGCAGATTACCACTGGTGAAGATTGGATTGAGCTGAATATGCACGGTAAGCGCCCGCAGGCGGTCAATGTGCGTACTGCGCCTTATCCTGCTTTCCCAACTGATATGCAGGCGCAGTTTATTGCTCTCAATGCACTGGCGGAAGGCACAGGCACGGTGATTGAAACCATTTTTGAAAACCGCTTCATGCACGCCTTAGAAATGCAGCGCATGGGTGCGAAAATTCAAATCGAAGGCAACACAGCCATTGTCACCGGCATCCCACAGCTCAAAGCCGCGCCAGTGATGGCCACCGACTTACGGGCATCAGCCAGTTTAGTGATTGCCGCCTTAATGGCTGAAGGCGACACCTTAATTGACCGCATTTATCACATTGACCGCGGTTATGAATGTATCGAGGAAAAAATGCAGCTCCTTGGTGCGAAAATCCGAAGAGTACCAGGCTAACTTTATGCTAACCATTGCCCTGTCCAAAGGACGGATCTTAGACGACACTTTGCCGCTACTGAAGCAGGCTGGGATTGCCCCCACAGAAGATCCAGAAAAAAGTCGTAAATTAATTATTCCCACCACCCGTGATGATGTGCGCTTATTGATTGTACGCGCCACGGATGTGCCTACTTATGTTGAGCTGGGTGCAGCCGATCTCGGTGTTGCCGGTAAAGATGTGTTACTGGAATACGGCGGCCAAGGCTTGTATGAGCCTTTAGACCTGAAAATTGCTAAATGTAAACTGATGACCGCCGGTCCAGCGAATACCCCTGAGCCGAGCGGACGGCTAAGGGTGGCGACTAAGTTTGTCAATATTGCTAAGCGCTACTACGCTGAGCAAGGCCGCCAGGTGGATATCATTAAACTGTACGGCTCGATGGAGCTGGCCCCTTTAGTGGGGTTAGCGGATAAGATTATTGACGTGGTGGATACTGGTAATACCTTGCGTGCCAATGGTTTAGAGCCGCAAGAGCTGATTGATCACATCAGTTCACGGTTAATTGTGAACCGTGCCTCGATGAAAATGAAACACACGGAAATTCAAACACTCATTGATACTTTGAGTGCGGCAGTGGACGCGCAAAATAAGTAATTTGTTGTTTGAATACATAGCGCCTGCTTGCGTCATCGCCGAATTAATCGGGTGCCCGCGCAACAGGCTCATATTATCTGCTGGCGCCCGACCGTTGCTTTACTATTGAGGCCTGCTATGACTGCTGCGACTGTTGCTCGACGTTTAAATGCACAAGATGCAGATTTTAACCTCCAGCTTGATCAATTACTGAGCTGGGAAAGTGTCTCCGATGCTGAGATTAACCAGCGTGTACTGGACATCATTGCCAAGGTGCGCAGCCATGGTGATGCAGCGCTGATTGACTACACCCGCCAGTTCGATGGGCTAGATGTGGCGCAGATGAGTGATCTGATTTTGCCCCGTGAGCGCCTTGAGCTGGCCTTAACCCGTATCACTGACGAGCAGCGTCACGCCCTAGAAGTGGCTGCACAGCGGGTGCGTGACTACCATGAGCAGCAAGTGCAAGACTCATGGCGTTATCAAGAGGCCGACGGCACAGTACTGGGTCAAAAAGTAACTCCTCTCGACCGTGCTGGTTTGTATGTACCGGGCGGTAAAGCGTCTTATCCATCCTCGGTATTAATGAACGCCATTCCTGCCAAAGTGGCGGGCGTTCCAGAAGTGGTGATGGTGGTACCCACCCCCCGTGGTGAAATCAACGAGCTGGTCTTGGCTGCCGCAGCCATTGCCGGTGTTGATCGGGTGTTCACCATTGGTGGTGCACAAGCAGTGGCGGCGTTGGCTTACGGCACCGAAAGCGTGCCTGCGGTGGATAAAATTGTCGGCCCAGGCAATATCTATGTGGCCACCGCCAAGCGTCATGTGTTTGGTAAAGTGGGCATTGATATGATTGCCGGCCCGTCAGAAATTTTGGTGATCTGTGACGGCGAAACCGATCCTGATTGGATTGCCATGGACTTGTTTTCACAAGCCGAACACGATGAAGATGCACAGTCGATTTTACTCTGCCCAGATGCAGAGTTTTTAGACCGTGTTGAAGCCAGCATGCAACGTTTGTTACCCACTTTGGAGCGCGAAGACATCGCCCGTACTTCAATGCGCGAACGCGGTGCTTTGATTCTGGTGGCCGACATGGCGCAAGCTGTAGAAGTGGCCAACCGCATTGCTCCGGAACACTTGGAGTTGTCGGTGGAAAACCCTGATGAGTTGTTACCGCACATCCGTCATGCGGGAGCGATTTTTATGGGTCGCTACACAGCAGAGGCGTTAGGTGATTATTGTGCTGGACCCAATCACGTGCTGCCAACCTCAGGCACTGCACGTTTTTCGTCACCACTGGGCGTGTATGATTTCCAGAAGCGCTCATCGATTATTTATTGCAGCCCAGAAGGGGCTTCAGAGCTTGGTAAAGTGGCTTCGGTGTTGGCCCGTGGTGAGTCGTTAACCGCTCACGCCCGTTCTGCTGAATACCGCATAAAGTCAGACTGAAGTTATTAACAGCGGTTTATAAAGCACCTTGTTTGAGTATTTAAATTACTGCAGTAGAGACAGTTATCATGCAGTTTAGGAGCGCGACACGTGAGTAAGTTTTGGAGTCCTTTTGTTAAAAACTTGGTGCCCTATGTGCCCGGTGAGCAACCAAAGATTGAGCGTTTAATTAAGCTCAACACCAACGAGAACCCTTACGGACCTTCGCCTAAGGCAATTGCAGCAATGCAGGCAGAGTTGAATAGCGACCTGCGTCTGTACCCTGATCCCAATTGCGACCTACTCAAAATGGCGGTGGCGGACTATTACTCCGTGGGCCCCCAGTATGTGTTTGTCGGTAATGGCTCAGATGAAGTGTTAGCCCATGCTTTCCATGGTTTGTTTCAGCATGGTAAGCCGCTGCTGTTTCCTGATATCAGCTACAGTTTTTATCCAGTGTATTGTGGTCTGTATAACATTACCCAAAAGCCGGTGCCCTTGGATGAGAACTTCCAGATTCGCGTTGCAGACTACCAGCAGCCCAATGGCGGCATTATTTTCCCGAACCCCAACGCCCCCACTGGCTGCTTATTAGAGTTGGAGCAGATTGAAGAAATCCTGCAAGCCAACCCGGATTCTGTGGTGCTGGTGGATGAAGCCTATATTGATTTTGGTGGTGAAACGGCGATCAGTTTAGTCAAGAAGTATGACAACTTGCTGGTGACGCAAACGCTCTCTAAATCACGCTCTTTAGCCGGTTTGCGAGTGGGCATTGCTGTGGGTCACCCTGATCTTATTGAAGGTTTGGAGCGTATTAAAAACAGCTTTAACTCCTACCCTTTGGATCGCGCGGCCATTGCTGGCGCTGCCGCAGCCTTTGCGGATGCAGATTACTTCCATAAAACCCGCAATAAAGTCATTGCCAGCCGCGAATGGGTGGTGGAGGCTTTAACTGAGCTGGGTTTTGCAGTGCTACCATCAGCTGCCAACTTTGTTTTTGCTCGCCATAACAGCCGTGATGCACAAGAGTTAGCCGCGCAGCTCCGTGAGCAAGGGGTATTGGTACGCTACTTTAATCAGCCACGCATTGATCAGTTTTTACGGATCACCATTGGTACTGAAAAACAAAATAAAACTTTGATTGATGTGCTTAAACGTTGCCTGTAAAAACGTTATCGCAGTTAATCAGCATACATATAAACTTGAGGTGAGCCATGCACAGTGAACACAATTTAATTTGGATCGACTTGGAAATGACCGGGTTGGATACTGACAATGACTTGATCATTGAAATGGCCACCATAGTGACCGACAGCCAGCTCAATATCCTTGCCGAAGGGCCAGTATTAGCCATCCATCAAACCGATGAAGTCTTAAATGGCATGGATGAGTGGAATACCCGCCAGCATGGCAGCAGTGGGCTGACTGAGCGGGTACGCAAAAGTACCATTACCGAAGCTGAGGCCGAGGCGCAAACACTGGCGTTTTTGAAAGAATGGGTGCCGGCCAATGCATCACCCATTTGCGGTAATAGTATTTGCCAAGACCGTCGTTTTTTATACCGTCATATGCCTAAACTGGAAGCTTACTTTCATTACCGTAATCTGGATGTGTCCACCATTAAAGAGCTGGCGGCGCGTTGGGCTCCGGAGGTGCGTGATGGCTTTAAAAAAGGCGAAGTGCATTTGGCTTTAGCGGACATCCAAGACTCAATAGCTGAGCTAAAGTATTACCGCGAGCACTTTTTTCGCTATTAATGACAGATTCTGATGCAGATATATAAGACCTTTGGCTAGGAGTTATGTAGTATGGGAGTGAATGTTTAAGCAACATGCAACGACATAATGTGTTCGGGAAAGCCTGTGGAAATGTACGGCTTTGACTTTATGGTATCCTATATGACTACTCCGTCACGAATCGACAGGCTCTACAGCATGACTATAATAAAGAAACAGGACCCTTAATAATGGCTGCCTATGAAATACTTATTGCAGATGATCACCCGTTGTTCCGCAGTGCTTTACGTCAAGCACTGACGTTGAGCTTGGGCAGCACTGTACGTTTAGTTGAAACTGAAAGCATTGCAGAGCTAGAAAAATGTCTGCAAGAAAAATCTGACTGGGATTTAGTGCTCCTGGATTTAAATATGCCAGGCGCCCATGGTTTTTCTGGTTTAGTACTGTTACGTGGCCAATACCCACAAATACCTGTGGTGATGATTTCCGCTCAGGAAGAAGCATCAGTAATGGCCCGTTCACGGGAATTTGGTGCCAGTGGCTTTATTCCTAAATCCAGCCCGCTAGAAGAGATTCAAAAAGCTGTGCAGGTGGTGCTAGACGGTGATGTCTGGTGGCCCGAGCAAACCGCAGCAACAGCTGCCGTAACTGAAGAAGAGAAAGCAGCGAGCGCCGGCTTGGCCAGTTTAACCCCGCAACAATTCCGGGTGCTGACCATGGTCTGTGAAGGTTTACTCAATAAACAAATTGCTTACGAATTAAATGTTTCAGAGGCAACTGTTAAGGCACACGTTACCGCAATCTTCCGCAAGCTCAATGTGCGCACCCGTACTCAAGCCGCTTTATTGCTGCAGCAAATGGAATCGATTCCGCAAAGCGAATAGAGCAGTGCCATCGGCAGCGGGCTTGAAGTTATAAAGCCCGTGCTGTCGACAGTGCGTATTCAACAACTGCATGGTGGCTGTTTATGTGGTGACCGCATCTCCCTAGAGCGGCATCCACTATCAAAAAACGCTAAAGATATGGGTAACGCCGCGTAAATGATCGCGATGCTGATCCTTGCTGCAGTCTGGTCGATTATTGTGCCCGGCTAACTGACTGCTCGGCTGGCTCTTTTACCGCGCTGACCCCAGCTAAAGTGGTAAATGAGGTGTCTTTTGCGGTCAATAAAAAATCTTTCATAAAGGCAGCATCCAGCATATCGGTGCGCACCGCTGCATACAGCGTAGAAAACAAGCCTTCCTCACCTAAACGCCGGGCGCTGACATAGCCTTTGGATGTGTACTCATGCATTGCCCAATTCGGTAGGCAGCACACACCACGGCCGCTGGCCACCAGCTGCATCATCATCACCGTGAGTTCTGCAGTGCGTATTTGCAAAGGATCAATGTCTGCTGGATCTAAAAAGTGATTAAAAATGTCTAAACGATCACGGTCCACCGGATAAGTGATGAGCACTTCTTGTTGTAAATCTTCAGGCACCACATAGGCTTTTTGTGCCAAGGGGTGCTGTTTGGCGACCGCGAGCAGTGCTTCATAAGCAAATAACGGAATATAACTGATTCCGCTTAAATCAATGGGGTCAGCGGTGACCACTAAATCCAAGTCGCCACGGGCCAATGCGGGTAGTGGGGCAAAAGAAAAACCTGACGCCAAATCCAATTCCACCTCTGGCCAGGCATCACGAAACTGATCAATGGTGGGCATCAGCCATTGAAAACAGCTGTGGCACTCAATGGCCATATGCAACCGTCCAGCCGAGCCACCTTGTAAGCGTGAGATGTCGCGCTCAGCACTGCGCATTAACGGCAGCACTTCATCGGCTAATCTGAGTAAGCGTAATCCAGCGCTAGTAAAACGCACCGGTTTGGTTTTACGTACAAACAACTGCATCTCCAGACGCTCTTCCATTTCTCTAAACTGATGGGATAAGGCGGATTGGGTGAGGTGCAGGCGCTCTGCAGCTTCCACTAAGCTGTCTGCATCGCGCAAGGCCGCGATGGTTTTTAAATGACGAATATCCAGCATAAACAATCCTTAACCAGCAATGTGAGTAAAACTAATGATGATCAGTAATTATTTTAGTTTGTCTCATTAAGGCCTAAGTGTCCACAATGGCCACATTGAAAATTAAGGAGAACACCCGTGGCCGTAGCACATAACTTAGGTTTCCCCCGCATTGGTGGTGACCGTGAATTGAAAAAAGCAGTTGAAGCCTACTGGAAAGGTGATATTAGCGAAGATAACTTACGTCAGGTGGGTCGCGAGTTGCGTGCCCAGCACTGGCAGTTGCAGAAAGAGGCGGGGCTGGATTTAGTACCTGTCGGTGATTTTGCCTGGTATGACCAAGTGTTGACCCACTCGTTGACCTTTGGTGTAGTGCCGGAGCGTTTTGCTAAGGTCGGTGAGAAGCCCACCTTAGATACTTTATTTGCCATGGCGCGCGGCGTGGTGGAAAGCAGCTGCTGTGGCGGTGCCCATGCGCAGGAAATGACCAAATGGTTTGATACCAACTACCACTACTTGGTCCCCGAGCTGACCGCTGATTTAGAGTTCTCATTGAGCTGGGAGCAGTTATTTGAAGAGGTCGATGAAGCGCTGGCGCTGGGGCATAAGGTCAAGCCCGTGGTGATTGGTCCCTTGACCTGGTTGTGGCTGGGTAAGGTAAAAGGTGAAGAGTTCGACAAGCTCGACCTGCTAGAGAAGTTGCTACCCGTGTATGGTCAGATTTTCCAACGTCTCGCCGCGCAGGGTGTGGAGTGGGTGCAGATTGATGAACCGATTTTAGGTCTCGACTTGCCGCAAGATTGGAAAAATGCCTTTGAGCGTGCTTACAACCTGCTGCAACGTGAGCCGTTGAAAAAGCTGGTGGCGACTTATTTTTCTGGCCTAGAAGACAACCTAGGACTGGCCGCGGGTTTACCGGTGGATGGCTTACATATCGATTTGGTGCGTGCGCCGGAACAATACCCCACCATTCTCGATCGTCTGCCTGCGTACAAAATCTTATCGCTGGGTGTGGTTAATGGCCGTAATGTCTGGCGTTGTGATTTAGAAAAAGTACTGGCAACCCTGCAACACGCACAACAGCGTTTGGGTGACCGTTTATGGGTCGCGCCATCCTGCTCACTGCTGCACAGCCCAGTGGATTTGGCCCGTGAAGATCAGCTCGACGAAGAACTGAAAAGCTGGCTCGCCTTTGCCGTACAGAAAACCGAAGAAGTGGCCATTTTAGCGCAAGCGTTAAACAATCCAGACAGCGCCAAAGTGAAGGCCGCGCTGGCGCAAAGTCGTCAGGTGCAAGAGAGTCGTGCTAACTCGCCGCGCATTCACAAACCCGAAGTGCAAGCCCGCTTGGCTGCGGTAACCCCGAAAGACAGTCAGCGCACATCTCCTTTTGCCGAGCGCATTAAGCTGCAGCGTGAGCGTTTGGATTTACCGCTGTTCCCAACCACAACCATTGGTTCGTTCCCACAGACTCAAGACATTCGCGCCGCCCGTTTAGCCTTCCGTCAGGGCAAGCTGAACCAAGCTGAGTACAAACACGCCATGCAGACCGAAATTCAGCACGCGGTTAAAGTACAAGAAGAGCTGAACTTGGATGTCTTGGTGCACGGTGAAGCCGAGCGTAACGACATGGTGGAATACTTTGCTGAACAACTGGACGGCTACCTGTTTACCCGTTTTGGTTGGGTGCAAAGCTACGGCACGCGCTGCGTAAAACCGGCAGTGATTTACGGCGACATTACCCGTCCGCAAGCCATGACCGTGGAGTGGATTGCTTACGCCCAGCAGCAGACAGATAAGGTGCTTAAGGGCATGCTGACCGGTCCGGTGACCATGCTGATGTGGTCCTTCCCGCGCGAAGACCTGAGCCGCAAGCAGCAGGCACGGCAATTGGCGCTGGCCATTCGCGATGAAGTGGTGGATCTGGAAGCCGCGGGCATTAAAATCATTCAGATTGACGAAGCCGCCTTCCGTGAGGGATTACCGCTGCGCCGCGCCGACTGGCAAGCTTATCTGGACTGGGCGACTGAAGCTTTCCGCCTCACCGCCAGCGGTGTGCGTGATGAAACCCAGATTCACACCCACATGTGTTACAGCGAGTTTAATGATGTGGTTGATTCCATCGCCGCCATGGATGCCGACGTGATCACCATTGAAACCTCGCGCTCACAAATGGAGCTACTGGAAGCCTTTGAAACTTTCCATTACCCCAATGACATTGGCCCAGGTGTCTATGACATTCACTCGCCACGGGTGCCAGACAGCGAGGAAATGGCCAATTTGCTACGCAAAGCAGCCAAACGTATTGCCGTTGAGCAGCTCTGGGTCAACCCCGATTGCGGCCTGAAAACCCGCGGCTGGCCAGAAACCAAAGCAGCGCTGGAGCACATGGTTGCGGCGGCAAAGC
>Ga0079226_10001239_pt1 | contig 19440 bp, 13 predicted proteins | sample Poulit2014_FD_76345 | JGI IMG/M metagenome (GOLD analysis project Ga0079226, IMG submission 76345) | Agricultural soil microbial communities from Georgia to study Nitrogen management - Poultry litter 2014 | ecosystem: Environmental > Terrestrial > Soil > Agricultural land | place: USA: Georgia... | reverse complement strand
TGGCGCAATCGCGCAAAATGAAAATTTGCCGCTAGGGTATAGCGGCAAATAAAAATCTGGAATATAGAACGCTATATTAAAAGCTTATGACGAAGATGTGCAAACATTTGCCCAAGATGTTTATATCTGTTCACAATGTTGCCATTGTTCGCGAAGGCGCTTTGCGGATACAGGCTTAGGCGTGCCAAGCTGTTGCGCAAACAGATTAACGCGATACTCTTCTAGCTGCCAGCGGTACGCTTGCCAATGGATTGGCCACAACCAATAAGGCTCGCGGCCCATGCGCCGTTCAAGTGCATCCCAAAGTGTGTTTAGCTCCGTTGTCATCTGTTTATCACGTGCCACATTAGCACCAATTTTATCGAGCCTGTGCTCTATGGCTTTTAAATAACGCGAATAATGCTGCCACTGTTCCTCTGCCACCGCTTGCCACGACTCGGGAAAAAACAAGTGTTCCAGTTGTTTACGGATATCGCCATGGGCGTGGGCGAGCGCCAAGGGGAAATTCTTCTCAAGGCGGCGCTGAATGCTGCGATACGCCTCTAGCAACTGGCTTGCTTTGGTTAGCCACGCCTCCCCTGCTTCCACAAAAGTGCTTTTATATGCAGCTAATACAGCATCAAACTCTTGCTCTGAAACGGGCGGCGCTTCGCGGATAAAATGCACCTGAGCAAATTTGAGTAACGCATTGCTCGCCGCAGTTCTAGCAAAGCCTGACTTTTCAGCCATCAGCTTTTGGAAGCCCGGTAGGTTATTACGAAACCTCTCCAGCATATGCACCTGCGGGCCAAGGGCATTTAACAGTAAACGCGCCACACCCCACTGGTGCTGCCACAGGGCTTCGTTTTGGCGGTGGAATAAGCGCTTTTCTACTGGATTGCCCATATCAAACAAGGCGGGCCAAGCGCGTAGCATAACGCCATCTTGCTCTTGTTCCACCACCTCTTCCAAGGTGCCAAACACCCAACGAGTGCCGCGCTCAGTGGCCTGCTTGGGGGCTTGTTGGTGTATTGCCTGCACAGCTTTGCCGGCAAAGCGCTGCTTTAGCTCGGCTAAATCTTGGCCCTGCGCCAGCACTTCACCGTCCGATAGGATGTTAAAGTGAAAGCGTAAATGCTCTGGTAGCTCCACCGCCTCCCATTCTTCCAGCGCAATCCTTACCCCTGTCATGCGTTCAAGAGCTTGGCTTAATTGCGCTAATAGCGGGCCGTTTTCTGGCATTAGGGTATCTTGCACCGCGCGCACGTATTCAGGCACGGGCACAAAGTTGCGCCGCTTGGCGCGGGGCAAGCCGCGAATTAAGGCTTCTAGCTTTTCAGCCAGCAATCCTGGCACCAGCCATTCAAACAGCTCTTCGGGGGCTTGATTAATTAAAGTGGCAGGAATGGTAACGGTAACACCATCCCCTTTGCCCTGTGGATTAAAACTGTATTCCAAGGGCAGTTGCCATTCACCCACTAGCAATCTATCGGGGAAATCGGTGCTTAAACTGGCCGGCGCATCCTTCACGAGGATATCGTGGCGCTGCATTAGCAAGCCGGCTTGCTCTGATTTACTGGCCTTGCGATACCACGCATTAAGATGATTAAGGCTAATGGCGTCTAAAGGTATGCGCTGATGGTAAAACTGGTATAGCACCTCGTCGTCGGCGACAAAATCGCGGCGGCGCTGCTTATGCTCGTACTCTTCTAGCTCAGTAATCAGCTGCTGGTTTTGTTGCACGAATGTTGGGGTGCGTGGCAATTCACCTGCCACCAGTCCTTCGCGTAGTAGCAGCTCACGGGCTTGTTCTGGGTCTTGATGGCTAAAGGGCACGCGACGCCCACTTACCAATACCAAGCCGAACAAGCTCACTTGCTCGCGAGCAAATGCAGCACCGTGGCGCTTGGACCAAAAAGGCTCACTGTAGCTGTGCTTTAAGAGGTGTTTGCCCTCAGCCTCTACCCAATGGGGTTCCACCTGTGCCACGCAGCGGGCGAATAAACGCTGGGTTTCCACCATTTCCGCCGCGAATAACCAGTTAGCTTTCGTTTTTGCTAAGGCAGAGCCTGGCCAAATCACAGGTTTGCGGTGGCGGCTCGATAGCCATTCGCCTTCATCGGTGCGCCGTATCACTTGCCCTAATAGGCCACTTAACAAAGCACGGTGGATGGCCTCATAAGTGGCCTCGCTAGTACTGCTGGGTATCTTAAGTTCTTGGCATAACAGCTTGAGTTGGCGATGGGTGTCGCGCCATTCACGCATACGGTTGGGGGCTAAAAAGCGCTTGCGCAGTAATTTTTCGTATTGATTGCGTGAATGATTTTGGCGCTCTTCTTCCGCCCACTGCCATAGGTTTAAAAAAGACAAGAAATCAGATTCTTTGCTTTTCCACGGCTGATGAGCTTGGTCCGCCTGTTGTTGAAACTCCACGGGGCGCTCGCGGGGGTCTTGCACCGCCAAAGCAGAAACGATAACCAATACTTCCTGCAAGCAAACGAGCTCGCCGGCACGCAGTAACATGCGACCTAGGCGTGGGTCTAGGGGGAAACGTGCTAGCTTTTTGCCCATGGGGGTGAGCTTGCGTTGCTCAATGGCCCCCAGCTCTTCAAGCAAACGATAACCATCACGCACCAATCGGCCATCGGGCGGGTCGATAAAGGGGAAGGATTCAATATCGCCCAGGCGCAAATCTTCCATTTGCAGGATAACGGCGGCTAAGTTGGTGCGCTGGATTTCTGCATCGGTGTATTCAGGCCGCGATAAATAATCCTCTTCGCTATAGAGGCGGTAGCACACCCCCGGCATAATACGCCCGCTGCGGCCCTTGCGCTGGTCGGCGCTAGCTTGAGACACTGGCTCCACGGGCAAGCGCTGCACCTTGCTGTGCACGCTATAGCGGCTAATGCGCGCCGTGCCTAAATCAATCACATAACGAATACCTGGCACTGTGAGCGAGGTCTCGGCCACGTTGGTGCTCAATACCACACGCCGTCCGCTGTGTGAGCTAAACACTCGCATTTGCTCGCTACGACTTAAGCGTGCATACAGAGGTAAAAATTCCGTATGGCGAAAATCACAGCGCTTTAGGTAATGGTGCAATTCACGGATTTCACGCTCACCACTTAAAAACACCAACACGTCGCGGGCGCTGGGCAACTGCCCTCTTTCGTTACGCTCAATATCGTCGAGAATATCAGCCACATCACGGCACCAATCGCGCTCGCCATCGCTGTCGTCGTGGTACCAATATTTCACTTCCACGGGGTAAGTGCGGCCTGATACTTCCACCACGGGGGCTTGGTTAAAATGTTTAGCAAAACCCTCATGGTCAATGGTGGCCGAGGTGATAATCACTTTTAAATCAGGGCGCCTAGGCAGCAGCTGACGCAAATAGCCCAGCAAGAAATCAATATTAAGGCTGCGTTCATGGGCTTCATCAATAATTAAGGTGTCGTATTGATTGAGCCAAGGGTCGTGCTGAATTTCAGCCAACAAGATGCCGTCCGTCATCAGCTTCACCAAGGAATTAGGGCCTAGCTGCTCCTGAAAACGGACTTTTAAACCCACCAACTCTCCCACTTGGCTGCCCAGTTCTTCCGCAATACGGTTGGCCACGGCACGCGCGGCAATGCGACGCGGCTGCGTATGGCCAATGTAACCTTTGCGGCCACGGCCTAATTTTAGGCACAGTTTGGGTAATTGCGTGGTTTTACCTGAGCCAGTTTCGCCTGCCACCACTATCACTTGGTGCTCAGTGAGCGCTGCCTCAAGCTCGGGCAATGATTCCACCACGGGCAAATCTGGCCAATCGAGCGTGACTTCCAAAGCGTCTCGTTGCTTACGGCGGGCCACAGAGGCGCTAATTTGCTCCATTAACCTCGCCGCTCGATTATCGAGCTTGCGGTGTCTTTTAATACCACGCAGGCGCCCTCGAAAACGGTAGTAGTCCGCTTGCATGGCGTCTTCGATGAGCTTTTCGGCGGCATTAATCTCTTGCCAGCTGACGTCAACTTCACTCATGAGTATTAAATAACCATGCGTTTGCGGCAGCGTTGGGGGTGTTATCCATAAAACGTAAATAAGCGGTGGTGGCCTCGCCCTGCTCTAAACGAACAGTGAAGCAACGTAACTCATCACGGCGGAAGGCGTGTATTTGAATGTCCTCGCCTGCTTGGTAGGCTTGAAGCAAGGTATCGAGGTTTTTGCTATCTACTTTGATACCATCGAGAGCAATAATCACATCGCCTGCAGAAAGCCCCGCCGCCATGGCCGCGCCTTGCTCATAAGCACTGGCAATTCGCACACCTAACGGGTCGCTGGCTGGGCGGATACCCAAGCTTAAGCTATGTTCAGTGGCCGCGGGCTTGCCGCCTGTATCGGTGTGGTTAGCCGCTGGGCGCCAATGTAGCTCAACCCCCTGCGCTGCTAATAGCTGCGCTAAGGGCAAATCCTCGGTGCTATACAGAGCTTGCTGGAAAAAATCCTCTAGGCTTTCGCCGAGCAACTCCTCGGCAATAGGCTGGATACCGCGCTCAGGTACGCCCACGCCGGTTTTGCCATGGCGCTGCCAAAGCACACCCATCACATCATCGAGGCTCACTTGCTGTTGGCTTTTTTGGCGCAAGGTTAAATCTAGCGCCAAGGCCACTAACGCGCCCTTACTGTAATAGCTCACAATGGCGTTGGGGGCGTTTTCATCTTGCAAATAAAAGCGCGTCCACGCATCAAAGCTCGATTCTGTCACCGTTTGCTTAAAACGGCCCGTGCCACGATAAACGCGGGTAATATTTTGCCCCAGCAATTCCAAGTAACTCTCTGGGCTAATGGCTTGTGAGCGCGCCAGCATTAATTCGTCGTAATAGCTGGTGATGCCTTCAAAGGCCCACAAAAGTTCGGTGTGATTTTCTTCGTTAAGGTTATAAGGGGTAAAGACTTCAGGTTTAATACGCTTTACATTCCAGCTGTGGAAATACTCATGGCTGCACAGCCCTAAGTAATTGCGGTAAGCCGGCCTTAAGTTATTGGGGTCATCAGAACGCAGTGGCAAATCATTGCGTGAACACAATAAGCTAGTGGAATTTCTGTGTTCTAAACCACCGTAACCCTCACCCACCACACGGGTTAAAAACCAATAGCGTTCAAAGGGCGCCGCTTCTTTAAACATCTTGATTTGAGCCGAGCAAATAGCCGCGAAATCGCGGCTTAAACGTGCTTCATCGGTATGGTGACGGCCGCTTAACACCACTTCATGGGGCACGCCTTCGGCCTCAAAACTGAAGTGGGTAAACTCGCCCATTTCCACGGGGTAATCGATTAAAGCGTCGTAGTTATCGGCTTTAAAGCGCCCAAACTCAAGTAACCCCCCTTCAAGCCTTGGCATGCCCGTGGCCAAACGCCAATGAGCATACTGCTCGCCTTCTGGGGGTAAAATCTGCACCTCACAAGGTTTGTCTTCGTGGCCTTTGGCAGCAAGGAAAACGCTAGTGCCATTAAAATAGCCGTTGAATTGGTCTAAATACGCCGTGCGTACGGACAAATCCCAAGCGTACACATCGATTTCAACGCTTACGGGGCCTTGCGTGGGTGCTAATTGCCATGTGTGCTTATCTATTTTAGCCCATTGAATTGCCTCACCCGCTTGATTCAGCGCCTCAAAACGCACCACATTACGCGCAAATTCACGAATCATATAACTGCCAGGAATCCAAGCCGGTAAAGAAAACGCTTGGCCCTCGGGTGTGGGCTCTGGCACCAACACAGTAACAGTGAATAAATGCGCCTCTGGGCGGCTTGGAATAATACGATACTGAATCATGCTTCCTCCTCATTGCGGAGCCTTAGTATACAGATTTTAGTGAACTGGGCGTTTAATGCTGCCGCTCCACTGGGGTGAGTAGGCTCCATACCAACCCCCAGCCCAATGCGCCCACGCCAATCCAAAACGCACTTTGCAACGAGCCGCCAGCGTCTATCCACACCCTTGCCAACCAAGGCCCTGCCAATTGGGTGCCGCCATATAAAGCCACTAATGCGGCCGAAAGCTTAGGCCCTTGATGGGGATGAAAAGTGCGCGCTAAACGCTGAGTTAATAGCACAGTGCCCAAAAAGGTGACGCCTACCAGCACGCTCCCAAGCAAAATCCCCAAGGTGTTGGGGAGCACAATCAATACCGCCACGCCCAGCAACTGCAACGCATAGTTCCACCGTAGTGCTAAGGTGTCGCCCCAACGAATACCCGCTTTGTTCCATAACCATGGTGAGGGCAAGGTCACAAGCGCCACCACCAACCAACTTCCCCCTGTTAACGCTTCAGGCAGATGCGGGAGCTGAGCCACCAAGGTGGGCAAAAACGTCATGGGCAAAATGTAGCCCAGCCCCGCGCCGGCATAAGACAAAAACAAGGGCACACTGTATTTATCGAACAAGCCTGTTGTGGTGCCTTGTACCGCCACTGGTGAAGTTAATGGTTGAAAACGCAAGGTATTAAGTTGCTTTAAGCTCCACCAGGCCAAAGGTACACCGACAATAAAAGCAGGCCACCAACGCGCTGGCCCTGACAGCACGTCTGCGAATACAGACACCAACAAACTCGATACCAACAGGCCTGCGCCCACGCCCAAATACATGAGGCCACTGGCATTGGCGCGGCCTTGCAATACTAACCACTCAAGAATCAACGCGGGCGCTTGCACAAACACAATGCCATTAGTGATGCCATTGATGAGCCGCAAAAACGACAGCACAGCCACGCTCTCTGTCTGCGTTTGTGCAAGGGTACAAAGCACATTAACGATTAACGCTTTGGGTAAAATGCGCTGGATTTGCTGTAACTGGCTCCAACGAATAGCAAGCATGGCTCCTAAGAGATAGCCTAAGTAATTCCAACTGGCCACATCTGCCCCTTGGGTGATGGTGAGCACGCCATCATCAATTAGCCAAGGCAGCAAAGGGGTATAAATAAAACGACCTAACGTATGCACCACCAACAGAATTAACGCGCCAGCCAACACGATGCGCGCGCTAGAACTTTTGTTACTCCTCATATAAAAACACCATGGCCACAGAAGGCGGCAAGTATATCAGCCCCGAGGCTTAACTGTTGATGGTTTAAAGGAAAAGGCCCGCACAAAGGCGGGCCCACGTTTACAGCTTGTAGTGTTTAGTTAGCACGTTCGTCGGTGTCATTAATTTCATACCAAATGGCATTTAAGATACCAAAACTTGCGGCTAAACCTAACCCAAGCATCCAACTGAAATACCACATAATGCCTCCTAGTACATATCGTCGTTAATATCATCTTCACTTAAGGTGCCCCATAACACCTTGTATACCCAAGCGGTGTAAGCCAAGACGATGGGCAATAACAGCACGGTGGCGATAAGCATAATCCACAATGTGGAGTGACTTGAAGAGGCATCCCATACCGTCAAGCTGTGGCTTGGGTGGCTGCTACTGGGCAGTATCATAGGGAACAGGGTGACCCCTACAGTGGTTATGATAGCCGCTACCGATAATTTGGAACCTAAAAAGCTCAACGCATTACGTTGCGAACGCAACCCCAACCACGCCATGGCTGCACCAACAAAGCCAAGCAAGGGCACCAACCACAAGGCAGGTGTTTGCTGAAAATTGTTGAGCCAGTAGCCAGCTGTTGCTACTACCTCTTTGCGCAGTGGGTTGCTTGGCCCAGCTGTATTCATGGTCGTGGTAATTTCGAAGCCATTAATGGAATGCACCCACACACCACCGATAGCGAATAACACCACCACCGCCATGGCAGCGTAAGCACCCCAACGGTTCGCCCGTTGAGCCGTTTCACCGCTGGCTTTGAGCTGTAAGTAAGTCGCACCATGGAGCACCAACATGGTCACAGACAATAATCCGCACAGCAAAGCAAAGGGATTAAATAAAGCAAAAAACGAGCCTGTGTACATGGGCCTTAAACTATCATCAAAATGAAACGGCACGCCTTGCAGCACGTTGCCCACCGCCACCCCAAACACAAGAGGCGGCACCACGCCACTAAAGCAAAGCGCCCAATCCCAGCGCGTACGCCACTTACTGTCGGCACGTTTAGAGCGAAACTTAAACGCCACAGGTCGAATGATTAGCGCCACCAACACTAGCATCATGGCAAAGTAAAACCCCGAAAAACTCACCGCATAGAGTGCAGGCCAAGCCGCAAAAATGGCACCGCCACCAAGAATAAACCATACTTGGTTGCCCTCCCATACGGGGCCCACCGTGTTTATCACTAGGCGGCGCTGCTTATCGTCTTTAGCAATAAAAGGCAGTAAAGCCGCCACCCCCATATCAAAGCCATCGGTAACGGCAAAACCAATCAGCAAAACGCCTAGTAATGCCCACCAAATCAAACGAAGTGTTTCATAATCTAATAACATCGGTTATCTCCTTAGGCGTGCTCGGCAGAAAAACTAATAGCGCTGCTATCCACCACTTGCTGCTCAGGCTCTGGCCCTAAGCGAATAAACTTCAGCATTAAGCGAATTTCGATAATGGCCAGCACTGTGTAGATGATAAAAAAACCAGCAATGCTAATCATGAGATCTGTGGCTTTTAAGTGGCTCACTCCTAAGAAGGTGGGTAAAACACCCTCAATCACCCAAGGCTGCCTGCCATATTCGGCCACAAACCAACCAAGCTCTACTCCCAACCAAGGCAGCGGCAAAGCAAACAGTGCCAAGCGCAAAAAGGTTTTATTTTCGAAATTGCGACGGCTTGACATATAAAACGCCAACCCAAAGAGCACCACAAAGAAAAACCCTATCGCTACCATAAATCGAAAAGACCAAAACAAAGCCCCCACATTAGGCAAGGTATCCTTCATTACTGAAGCGATTTGCTCTGGGGTAGCATCCCGTGGGTCTTCCACATATTTTTTCAATAGCAAAGCATAGCCCATGTGCTCTTGGTGTTTAAGAAAGGTTTCTTTGGCTTCTTTATGGCTAGGGTTTTGTTTTAAGGTTTCTAAGGCATCATAGGCTTTTAATCCACTGGCGATATGATCTTCAGCTACCACCATTAACTCTAAAATCCCTGGCACTTCTTGATCTAAGCTGCGCGTAGCAATAAGCCCCATGGCCCAAGGAATTTGCAATTCAAAATGTGTTTTTTGTGCCTCTCTATCGGGTATCCCCACCAAGGTAAAAGGCGCTGGCGGCTCGTGGGTCTCCCATGAAGCCTCAATCAAGGCAAGTTTCATCTTCTGGTTATCGGTAAGTGCATACCCCGATTCATCACCGAGTACCACCACAGATAACGATGCCGCCAGTCCAAAAGCCGCTGCCACCGTTAACGAGCGTTTAGCAATTTCTTGATGACGGCCTTTAAGCAAATACCAAGCACTAATGGCAAGCACGAATACAGCACCTGTCACATAGCCCGCTGCCACCGTATGCACAAACTTAGCTTGCGCCACTGGGTTAAACAGCACCTCTACGAAATTGGTGACTTCCATGCGCAAGGTCTCAGGGTTGAATTCCGCCCCCACGGGGTTTTGCATCCAGCCGTTAGCAATAAGAATCCATAACGCTGAAAGGTTTGAACCGATGGCCACTAGCCAAGTGACCGTTAAATGCTGCAAACGGCTAAGCTTGTCCCAGCCGAAAAAAAAGAGCCCCACCAAGGTGGCTTCAAGAAAAAACGCCATGAGGCCCTCAATGGCCAGTGGCGCACCAAAAATATCCCCCACATAGTGGCTATAAAATGCCCAGTTAGTACCAAATTGGAATTCCATGACCACCCCTGTGGCCACCCCCATGGCAAAGTTAATGCCAAACAAGGTGCCCCAGAATTTAGTCATGTCACGCCAAATGGTGCGGCCTGTCATCACGTAGACACTTTCCATAATGGCCACCAACACTGAAAGACCGAGTGTTAATGGCACAAACAAAAAGTGATACATGGCAGTTAAAGCAAATTGGAAGCGCGAAAGCTCCACCAGTGTTGCGTCAATCATTTTGTACCTCTAGCTATATTGGGACTGGCCTCGCACAAGGATTTTTTGAGGTTGATGCAGAAATCCTTATTCGCGGCTAGTATAACGGCCTCATTACGCAGCCAGGGTGAGATAACCTGGTGCCCTTTGGTACTAACTACTTAACTATAAGTGTTGAAACTTTATGAGTTCAAACTTAAATCAAGATCCATCAATACACGCTAAGCAGTGGCTCAACAAGCAAAAAAACCTCGGTCAAAGTGGGTTTCAGCGCCTCGTTGCGGCGGGTTTACTTGATGCTTTGCTTGCCGTTTGCCAAGCTTATTTTCTTGCCTTAACAGCGCATCAACTCATGTTTGGAGGCCTAACCGTACTCGTTGTTAGCGGCCTACTGGCAACCCTGCTCATGCGTACAGCTAACTCCGCTTGGCGCGCAAGTACAGCCGCAAGTGTGGAAGCAAGGGTTACATTAGCCATTCGTGAACTCATTGCCAAAGCCATGTTGCGCGGCAAAATGTCGCAGCAAAGCACAGGGGCAGTCAGCAATGCCTTGCTAGAACAGAGCCTAGCTGTGGGTCGTTTTCACGCTAATTTTGCCCCCCAACAAAAAATTGTTTCTTACGCCATGATCATTTTCTTAATCGCGGCGTTTGCCACCGATTGGATCGTGGGTCTTATTTTTATTATTACCGCTCCTTTAATTCCTTTGTTTATGGCCTTAGTGGGTTCTGGCGCTCAAAAAGCAGCAGATAAGCGTCTCGCCACCATGGATTTTTTGGGGGGTTATTTCCTCGATCGACTAAAAGGTGCCCTTACCCTACGCGCCTTTGGTCGTGAAAAAGCTGAAACCAATGCCGTTGATAAAGCCAATGCTGAATTCAGAAAAAGCACCATGGGAGTGCTTAAAATTGCCTTTTTGACCTCTACGGTTTTAGAGTTTTTTGCGGCTTTAGCGGTGGCCTTAGTGGCCGTATATGTGGGGCTACACCTGCTTAACTTAATTAGCTTTGGGCCAGGCCCCAAACTAGATTTTCGTACCGGCTTGTTTTTATTGCTGCTGGCACCTGAATTTTACGCTCCTCTACGTCAGCTAGCGGCTAGCTACCACGACAGAGCGGGTGGGCTTGCTGCCGCTAAAATATTAGCCCCTGTGTTGGGTGACAACCAAGAAGATGAGCACACAACACAGCCACTCGCTAGCGCCCCCCGTATTGCGATCGAGAAGCTATGCTATGAATACGACAGCACTGGTGCGATTATTTTTGATCAGCTAACAACGGCTATTGGCGCTGGTGAATGCCTGATCGTAAGGGGCGATAGTGGCACTGGTAAAAGCACCTTGCTTAAATTGCTGGCTGGCTTGCTTCAGCCCCATAGCGGCTCAATCACTTACCAAGATCACGTGTCCCAATTTTCTGCTTTGGCCGCAGGTAGCTACGCCTGGGTAAGCCAAAAGCCTTGGTTTATTCATGGCACGGTGGCCGACAATTTACTGCAAGCCAACCCCAACGCTAGCCGTCAAGAATTAAACAACACACTGCAGTTATGCGGCCTTGCTCATATTGACTTAAACGCCGCTGTGGACGAGCAAGGCAGCGGCCTCTCTGGCGGCGAGGGCCGCCGTCTCGGCATAGCTCGCGCATTATTAAGCAAAGCGCCCTTGTGGTTTATGGATGAGCCCACCGCCGAGCTCGATGAAGAAAGCGAAGCGGACATTATTGCGCTTATTCAACAATTCAAAGGCCAGCACACCTTAGTCATTGCTACTCACTCAGAAGCATGTGCCAGCCTAGCCGACAACACGCTTTGGGTCAGACCCGCTTATACACAGCAAGGAGAAAGTAATGAATAAGCTACCAAGTACTTCATTAACTTTGCGCTGGTTGTCTCAGCACTTCGCAAAAGCCAAAGTGAGTTTGCTAGTGGCCACTCTATTGGCATTAACCACAGCCCTATCAGGAATGGCCTTACTGGGCTTGGCGGGCTGGTTTATTGGTGCTTCGGCGTTGGCAGGCATCGCTGCTGCGGGCGCAGCCTTTACCTTTAATTTGTTTTCTCCTAGCGCTGGTATCCGCGGCTTTGCTTTGGGTCGTACTTTATCGCGTTACTTAGAACGCCTAGTAAGCCATAACGGCACTTTCGAGGTGATGCAGCACCTGCGCACCAAAATGTTTGGCCTGATTATTCCTCGCATCCCAGGTCCTTTATCAGCGATTAGCCAAGGGCATTTGCTAGAGCGTTTATTCAAAGATGTGGAACGATTAGAAGCCGCTTGGTTAGAACAAGCTCAACCAACACTGTTGGCGCTAGGGATTAGCCTAGCTCTTGCTGTCTTTATGTTCCTCACGGGGCAAAGCATTAGTCTTATCTTATTCATAGGTGTTTTTATTAGCTTAGGGACATGGTTATTTTATAGTAACCGCCAGGTGCTAACCCCCTTAAATACCATTAGCACCCAGCAAGAAGCCTTGCGCAGTGAAACGGTACAAGCGCTCACTGGCTTGCCCGAAGTTATTGCCTATGAGATTCGTTCGCGCCTATTAGCACGCTGGCAGCAGCGTTTTCAGTCTCTGGCGCAAGCAGAGCAAGAACTGGTCAGAAAACAAGCCATTAACGGGGCTATTATTCAAGGCCTTATTCAGTTTCTCGGAGCAGCAGCGCTATTAGCTGCCATACCACTCATTAATGCAGGCACGCTTTCGGCCCCAACCGCATTGGCCACTATACTGCTACTCTTCGGTGCTGTGGAGGTATATCAACCCCTAGCGCGTACAGCGCAACGTTGGTGGGAAACACGCGCCACTGTTGCCCGTATGCAAGCCATTGAAAATACCCCACTGCCCCAGCAAGCATGCCAAGGCAACGCCATACCGGAGCCAAACGCAGAGCTAACGGTAGAAGGGCTAGGCTTTGCTTGGAAAGATCAAGCCGCCCTGTTTGCTCACGTTAGCTTTACCGCTACTCCTGAAAACTCCGTGGCAATTCTTGGCCCAAGCGGTGCGGGTAAATCCACCCTGCTGCATTGTTTAATGGGGCTGCAAGCTGCCCAAGAGGGTCATATACGTTTTGGTAGGACCACTCAAGCATCTGCCAACGAAACGGCCTGGAGAGAGCAGTTCAGCCTGTTACTGCAACAGCAGCAATTATTCACAGGCAGTTTTAGGGATAACCTAAAACTGGCAAACCCCAAAGCCACAGATGCCGAACTCTGGGAAGCCTTACGATTAGCTCGTTTGGATAAATTAGTACAAGAAAGGGGCGGGCTTGATTTTATGATAGGCCCTGAAGGGCTGCACTTGTCAGGTGGCCAAGCAAGAAGGCTTTCTCTGGCTAGAGTATTACTCCGCAACACGCCTATCGTTTTACTTGATGAACCTTTCACTGGTTTAGAAACAAGTACCGCAAATGCCTTAATGCATGATATTAAGCACGCATTGGAAGGAAAAATATTGATTATGGTGACCCACCATAAAGAACACAGCAAAGCATTGGAGCAAACGATTTACTTATAAATCCGCTGCTCTACGCTTTACCCAACGCACGGCTTATGACAACGGTTTGTTAAATCGCAGGTAAAACTATTAAATTTTATTAAAACGCATTAACTTATCCAAAATTCAAGGAATTCATTTCTATTTTTACGCTTTAAATAATAGTCATTATATATTTAGGGGTGTATCCTAATACCCGCTTATGATAAAAGGCCAAGCGGCCAAAGATTCTTGGAGGTTGAAAATGTCTAATTTGAACGTGAACTTAGCTGCGTTTACCGATGAGCAGGTAAAACAGTTGATTCAAGATGCAGAAACACTATTAAAAAAGCGCCAACAACAAGCCAAGGAAGAGGCCAGAAAGAAGATTCAACAAATTGCTGCAGAAGCGGGAGTCACCGTTGAAGAGCTTTATGGCATTGGCGGCAAGGGGCCTCGTACTCGTCGCCCTGCCGCTATTAAGTACCGCCACCCTGAAGACCCAAGCCTTACCTGGGCTGGGCGTGGTAAACAACCTAACTGGCTAAAAGCAGAGCTAGAAAAAGGCAAAAACATCGAAGATTTTGCGGTGTAACGTCTCTAGCAAAATATCAAAGGCTCAGCAAAATGACTGGGCCTTTTTTATGATGGGTTTTCTTGCCACGGCGGCAATACATTATATAGCTGTAATAAACCGCCAAGAGTGATTAACACCCTCGAAATACTGACATAAGAGTCTGGTATTTGTACTTTTTCCGCTCTTAACTGCTGCATTATATTTTGCATAGATTCCCATGGTGATTCGGTCGCCAAGCGATTTGTCAGCATATAGTCTGATAACTCTCTTAGCGTCTTCGCTTTTCCACCAACAAAACCTGCTTGTTTAAACAACCTAAGCAAATCATCGTCACTTAAATTATTCTGAATCAAACCTGCAAACAGCGCTTGATAACTCTGCCTTTCTGCCTCTTTTAAAACACCCATAGCACCAAAATCTAAAATAACGATGTTACCGGCGCCATCCACAAGAAAGTTTCCTGGATGTGGGTCTGCTTGAAACAAGCCAAATTCGGTAACTTGCTGCAAATAACTAAAGAACACCCGTTGCAATAATGGCTTAGCCTCAGCCGGATGCTCCCTAAGATGATCACGCAGGCGCTCTCCCTCAATCCACTCACTCACCAATACCCGAGAAGTACACAACTCATGATATAGCTGAGGAATCTTAATCCCTGCTAAATGGGTACATTGTGCAAAGTTCAGATGATGCTCTGCTTCATGGGTGAAATTCAATTCTTTGCGAGTGGTACTGAGCAACTGCTCCACCACTTGGTTGGTATCAATCTCTTTAACCAAGGGTCGAATAATATTTGCCACCCATTTAAACACTTGGCTATCTTGTTGAAACGTTCGGCGGATCCCTGGCAGCAATACCTTTACTGCCACCCAATCGCCCGCTAAGAGCTGTGCCTTATGAACTTGGGCTATAGATGCGGTGGCCACAGGCTCCGTAGAAAAATATTTAAACTGCGAGCGCCAACCCTTATCCCAGGTTTTATCTAACTGTTTAGCGATAACTGTGTAGGGCACGGGTTTCACTGTATCTTGCAAACGTTGAAACTCGTGCAAATACTCTGCAGGCAAAATATCAGGACGGCTGCTAAAAAACTGCGCTGCTTTAATCCAAGTCACCCCATTACGTTCGCAAAGATCGGCGATCTTTTTCGCACTTTGGCGGTGCAAAGGCGCTTTGCTCTCTGCACGCCAGCCTTGCTGGCCATAAATCAATAAAACTTGGCCGAGTGCAGTTAGCGCGCGCCGATAGCGCCCCATCCCCAACAAAACACTTAACGCCGCACTACCGCTGCCTGCTGTTTTAGACTTTTTCATAACTAACAATGACGAGCTTACTAGCCCAGCACTTCCCCGTGTGGTTTTTGTTATACTCTCTGTGTTTGGTCGGCACTGTACCCATGTTTAACATTTTATAAAAGGGCTAACTATGAGCGCCCCTAGCGCGAATCTTCTTACGAAACATAACATTAACATTCTCACTCCTAACAGCCCTGAGGTTTTAGCCCTAGAAAAACAACAATACAGCCCTGCTATTCATGGCGATCAAGTGTGGAGCTCCACCTATGTTGTGATGGATTATCTTCTTACCAATCCACCTCCACCACAAAGCCAGCTGATGGATATTGGCTGCGGTTGGGGACTGCTAAGCGTTTTTGCCGCAAAAGAGCTTGAGCTTAATGTTATTGCTGTGGACGCAGACCCTAATGTGCTTCCTTATGCATCGTTGCACGCTGACATTAACCACACCCACATTCAAACACAGCAGCTTGAGTTTGATGATATTGAAGCTCACCACCTAGAGGGTATTCACACCCTAATCGGTGTGGATATTTGCTTTTGGGATAAACTCCAACCTAGCCTATACCATTTGATTAAGCGTGCCTTAGAGGCTGGCGTGGAGCAAATTATAATAGCAGACCCAGGGCGTGGCCCATTTCATGATTTATCTGACAGATGCGAAGCCCATCTTAATGGCAGAGTAGAAATTCACCACTGCCAGGAGCCGATCCAAGATAGTGCCGAGCTATTGATTATCGAAAAAGATCTGCTCCCCTACTAGCCCTAGCTCCTTGAAAAATAAATCTTTAGCATCATCTATGTACCATCTTAGTTGTTGGATGTAGTGAACATGAGCGACGATTACCAAGAACAGAATGAAAGCACACAATCTCTGGTAATAGCCAATCAAAACCGACCAGAGCGAATTTACCTGCTGCCCACTGACGAGCGCCCTTTTATGCCTGGTTTAGTGCAGCCTGTACTATTCGATTTAGCACATTGGCAAAGCACCGCCGAGCGCGTAGGCCAAACGCCACACCGCACCCTTGGCATGGTGTTTGTGGACACAAACGATGACGGCACCTTAAATAAAAAAACCACACCTGAATATGGCTGTTTAGTTCGTGTGCATCACGCCAGCCACGAAGGCGATAGTTTGCAGCTAGTGCTACAAGGCCTAACCCGTTTTCGTATTAAAAGCTGGTTGAGCAAAAAAGCCCCCTATTTGGTGGAAGTGGAATACCCAGAAGAAACCGAAGAAGAGCAAGACACAGAAGTTGATACAATCCGTGCCTATGCGCTTGCTATTATCAACACTATCAAAGAGCTATTGCCATTAAACCCCTTATACAGTGAAGGGCTAAAAGCCTACTTACAAAACTTTAGTCCGCGCGAGCCATCACCGTTAACCGACTTCGCCGCCGCGCTGACCACCGCCTCTGCTGATGATTTGCAAGATATTTTAGAAACGGTTCCCCTGCTCAATCGTATGGAGAAAACCCTGGTTCTGTTGAAAAAAGAACTTGAGGTTGCGCAACTTCAAAGCCAAATCACAGAGCAAGTCAATGAGCAAATCAGCAAAGAACAGCGCCGCTTTTTCTTACGAGAACAGCTGAAAGTTATTCAACAAGAGCTTGGTATTGCTAAGGATGATCGCACGTCTGATATTGAATTATTCGAAGAGCGTATGGCAAAACTAGCCCCACCAGAGGCCGTACAAAAGCGCTTTGAAGAAGAAATGAGCAAGCTATCAGTATTAGAAAGCGGCTCGGCGGAATATGGGGTAACACGCAACTACCTCGACTGGCTTACCCAAGTGCCATGGGGCGTTGTAAGCGAAGACAACCTAGACCTAGCTCACGCACGCAAAACCCTAGAAAAACACCACGCGGGCCTAGACGACGTAAAAGATCGCATTATCGAGTTTTTAGCCGTGGGCGCCATGCGCGGCGAAGTTCGAGGCAGCATTGTGTTGCTAGTTGGGCCACCGGGTGTCGGTAAAACCAGTATAGGGCGTTCTATTGCTGAATCCCTCAACCGCCCCTTCTATCGCTTTAGCGTGGGTGGTATGCGCGATGAAGCTGAGATCAAGGGCCACCGCCGCACCTATATTGGCGCCATGCCGGGCAAAATAGTGCAAGCCTTAAAAGAATCGGGCACCAGCAACCCTGTCATTATGCTTGATGAAATCGATAAGATGGGAGCCTCTTACCAAGGTGACCCCGCATCCGCTTTGCTGGAAGTGCTTGACCCCGAACAAAACGTAGAATTTCAAGACCATTACCTTGATGTGCGCTTAGATTTATCCCAAGCCTTATTTATTTGCACAGCCAATACCTTAGATAGCATTCCCGGCCCTTTGCTTGATCGCATGGAAGTCATTCGCCTGGCAGGCTACATCTCCGACGAAAAGGTCGCCATAGCACGCAAGCACTTGTGGCCTCGCGTGTTAAAACGTGCGGGCGTTAAGGCATCGCAGCTACGCATCAGTCCTGCCGCACTGCGTCAAGTTGTAGAAGGCTACGCCCGTGAAGCGGGTGTGCGCAACTTGGAAAAGCAACTGCAGCGCATTGTTAGGAAAGCCGTTGTTCGCCTATTAGAGGATGAAACCAGCATCTCGGTAACGGGCAAGAACCTGGTGGAGTTTTTAGGCCAACCTATTTTCCGCACCGAGGCAGTCCAACAGCAAGTGGGTGTAGCCACTGGCCTTGCGTGGACATCTATGGGGGGCGCAACCTTACCTGTTGAAGCCCAGCTCATCCACCGCCATCGTCGAGGCTTCACGCTTACAGGGCAACTTGGCGATGTGATGAAAGAATCTGCCAATATTGCTGTGAGCTATGTAGAAAGCGCCAGCCAAACCTATGGCATTGCCGAGGATTGGTTTAAAGAAAGCACTGTGCATCTGCATGTGCCCGAAGGCGCCACCCCAAAGGACGGCCCAAGCGCAGGCATCACCATGGCCACCGCTTTGCTATCTTTAGCGAAACAGCAAAAGCTGCAGCGCAAAGTCGCTATGACAGGCGAACTCACCCTCACCGGTCAGGTACTGCCTGTAGGTGGTATTCGCGAGAAAGTCATCGCCGCGCGGCGGGTTAAAATCTTCGAACTCATATTACCCGCTGACAATCAGCGTGATTATGATGAGCTCCCAGAGCACCTCAAAGAAAAAATGACAGTGCACTTTGTCGATCACTACCAACAAGTATATAACCTCTTGTTCTAACCTTGGTAAGGGCACCTTGTGCCCTTTTGCTTATGACAAAAGCTCCCCCTTATTATGTAGTGCCTGTCTGTAATGAGCCGCTCACAGAGCTTTATGTGGACGCAGATGTGATTGTGGTAGCCAAGCCAGCTTACTTGCTATCCGTACCTGGCCGTGGCCCTGAAAATCGTGATTCAGCACAGTATCGCTTAGCGCAACAATACACCGAGGTACACGTGGTACACCGCTTAGATTTAGATACCTCTGGCATTATGATATTTGCTCGTAATCAAACGGCGCAACGGCGGCTGAATCGTGCATTTGCTGAGCGCCGTGTAGAAAAAGCTTACTTGGCTGAGCTTTATGGCCATCTCAAGCCCAAGGAGGGCTTTATTACTTATCCCATAGCACCAGACTGGGAAAATAGGCCACGGCAAAAAATTTGTTATCAAGAGGGCAAAGCCTCCATCACTCAGTACCAACTGCTTGACTACGATGAAGCGCGCAATATAAGCCGCGTTAAATTAGAGCCGATTACAGGTCGTTCGCATCAATTGCGCATCCATACGCAACACATAGGCCATCCCATAGTAGGTTGTGACTTATACGCACCGGAAGCTGTGCTCGCCATGAGTCCACGCTTACAGCTCCATGCGTATTACCTCGGTTTTAATCACCCTTCTACGGGGTTGTGGCAAGATCACTATGCGCCGTTAGCCTTTTAAGGCCCCCAACACGCGGCTTTGGTCGAGCGCTAATCCAGTGCCCTGCAAGCCGCAGTACCCTTGGGGGTTAACTGCAAGGTATTGCTGGTGCACAGGTTCAGCAAAATAAAAACGCGAGGCGGGTGCTATTTCTGTGGTCACCTCTCCTTTACCACCCCCCTTTAAAGCTTGCGCAAACACTTGTTTGCTGGCGATGGCCGCTGCTTCTTGGTGTTTGTCCACTACATAGATGCCAGAACGGTACT
>Ga0079226_10001238_pt1 | contig 19446 bp, 14 predicted proteins | sample Poulit2014_FD_76345 | JGI IMG/M metagenome (GOLD analysis project Ga0079226, IMG submission 76345) | Agricultural soil microbial communities from Georgia to study Nitrogen management - Poultry litter 2014 | ecosystem: Environmental > Terrestrial > Soil > Agricultural land | place: USA: Georgia... | reverse complement strand
TTTTATAAAAATATTTTAAGATTAAAATTCAATTTTAATGCCTGATATTATTTCATCAGATACATCTATGGTAATTATATTCTCTGATACATTTAACCCTTGTCTGCTTTTCATATCTGTAACTTTTGAAATCTTTTTATCTAATTCTAAATCAGCAATATCTAAGTGTGCTATTTTTTCTTCATGGTCTTTTTCATAAAAGGCATAAATAGAATATTCTTTTTTAGTAAAATACCAATTTCCTACATTCCACACATCATTACTTCTGGTCCCAAATATTCCTTCCCCGTAAGTATCCAACCATTTTCCTAGTTTAGTCATAATAGATAAAGCTTCTTCAGGTAGAGTACCATCAGGTTTTGGGCCAACACCTAAAATAACATTTCCACCCATTGCAACAATTCTAACAACGGATGATAAAATTTCAGAAAATGGTTTATAAATATCATTTGGAACATAGCCCCAGTTTTTAGCTAATGGAATATTACTCTCCCAAACTTTTTTTGGTGCAACCTCTGGAATTTTTCTCTCTGGAGTAACATAGTTTTCAAACTCTCCACCAATTGTCCGATCCACTATTAATAAATCTTCTTGGTATTTACGAATTTTTTTCGCAATTTCTTTCATATTTAAAAATTCATTATTTTTAGTTCCAACCCAGCCACCATCTAACCACAGAATATCAATATCTCCATATTGACTAGAAATTTCTACTAGCTGATTCGTAACAAAATTTTCAAATTCAGCCCATACTTCAGGCTCTTCTTTTGGATCATAACTTGCATATCTTCCCTTCGGATCGTCACCAGGACGCCAATAATAAGGACTATACCAATCCGGTTTTGAATAATAGGCGCCCGTGTGAATACCTTCCTTTCTAAAAGCTTTTGTTAATTCATCTAAAATATCTGCTTTCGGATTTTTTGAGTAGGGGCAATCTTCCGCTGTAACTTTATAATCAGATTCATTTGTATCATACATATTAAAACCATCATGATGCTTGGTAGTAAATAACATATATCTAAAACCTGCATTCCGACAAAGCTCAGCCCATTCATCAGGATTAAATAATGTTGGATTAAACTCTTCATTTAAATTCCAATAATCCGAACGAAGGTCTTCTAAATTATCCCGCCAAGGATTTTTCCTAGCCCACTCATCTTCCTTTGACAATTGCCATGATTCAACAATTCCTGGAATTGAGTATAGTCCCCAGTGAAAAATGACACCCAGCTTCTGATCTTGAAACCACTCTAATTTCTTTTGAATGTTTTCAGGTAATTCTTCATAATTTTCTTCATATGATTGTATTTTTTCTTCAATGTCTTGTCTTATTTTCGTCATTACTTACTCCTTTGCATTCTACATTCAAAAAAATTTACCCATTTAAAAATTTCTCTTCAATTAAAAAAATTCCTCATTTAATCAGACTATTAACCCTAATCAAATATATTATAAAACAGAGAATATAATCTTACAGCATTCTTTATTTTTTATATACTGCATTAAACAGTAATTATTTAACATATCTCTTAAATTCTAATCACCTATTAAATATCTTTATACTAACTCTATATGGCTCTTCAAATTTCCAACTCTTATTGCAACAGATTCCGTAAGATGATAACCATTATCATAGTAACAAATATCATCGAAGTTTAGCTTAAACGTTATTTGTTTCTCTTCACCACTATTAAGTTCAATTTTTTGGAATTTACGCAACATTTTTGTTCGCTGAATGACGCTTCCTCCAAACAGCTTCACATATAATAATATACTTTCTTTTCCGGTATAGTTGCCGTTATTTTTAACAGAAATACTTACTTCAAATTCTTCTCCATCGATCAACTTTTGTTTTGACAATTTTTTTGGTGTAGTTAAATCATAGTAACTATACTCTGTATAACTCAGTCCATGACCGAATTCAAATAATGGATCTCCAGATTCATCATAATAATCATTATTTTTCTCTATATCACGTTGATTATAATAAACTGGCAATTGACCGCTACTTCGAGGATAGCTCAAGCTAAGTTTACCTGATGGATTAATTTCACCTTTCAATATTTTAACTATACTAGTGCTTCCCATTTGTCCTGGATACCATCCAATAATTACCGCGTCTGAAAAATCAGTAATTTCTTCTATATCATATGGTCTTCCTTGAATCAAAATACTAATTATTGGTTTATCTAATTGTTTCAATAAATGTAACAATTCCATTTGTTTTCCACCTAAAGTTAACGATGCAACATCTACGTTCTCCCCTGTATCCATATTTAATCCTTCTGATGAAGATACAGCACCTTGATTTAAAAAGTCCATATCAAATTCTCGGGTACTCGAACCGCCAAAAACGAGAATAATTTTATCACAATGGCTAGCAAGTTCTACAGCTTCATTTAATAATGTGTCTTGTTCATCTGTATTACGAATTTCACAACCTTGAGCATAAAATACTTCTGATTCTTTATATAATTCTTTAATTGAATTATATAAAGTATTATCTTGCATTAAATCCGCCTGTGGAGAGGTATAATCCCCTAATAAATTATACAAGCTATCCGCATTTGGTCCGATTACTGCCACTTTCTCTTTATTATCTGTATAGGGTAAAATACCATTGTTTTTTACTAATGTGATACTTTCAGAAGCCATTTCTTCATTTATTTTCTGGTGCTGATCTAGCATTTCCATATAACCTGTAGTTTGTTTCTCAATATATGGATGATCAAATAATCCTAATAAAAACTTGAGACTTAAGACTCTATAAACCGCTTTGTCCAATACATCTTCTGAAAGAATACCCTTTTCGATACCATTTTCAATAGATAAATAAGTATTGTCCCATAAACTTAAATCAACACCTGCTTGTAAAGCCTTCGAAGCCGCTTGTTCTTCTGAGCCATATATATTGATTAGCCGATCCAATGCTGTTCCATCCGCCATAACTATACCTTTGAAGTTATTCTCTTCCCGAAGCATCTTTTCTAATAGAGTATAATTTGAATGACATGGAATTCCATCAATATCATTGTACGCGGCCATTACACCAACTGCATCGGTTAAGCTTTTTAGCAACGGATAATGAATGTCCATAAATTCTCTTTCACCTATATTAACAGCCCCCGAGTTATGCCCTCCAAGTGCATCTCCTTGAGCAATTAAATGTTTTAAAACAACACCGATATTATTTTTCTCTTTAGAAATTTCAGAAACTCTTTTTTGAGTAAAGTCTTCTTCTGTGATCAAATCACCTTGAAAACCTTGAACAACAGCTCTTGTAAACTCACTTGCTAAATAAGGGTCTTCTCCGAAACACTCTTCAGTTCTCCCCCATCTTGGATCTCTTGCTAAATCAAGCGTTGATACCAAAGCAAGATGGATTCCTTTACTTGACATTTCTGTAGCTATTGCTCGCGAAGATCTTTTAATTAGTTCTGTGTTAAATGAGTTCCCTTTACCAATGTTAGTAGGATAAGAAACACTCTCAAGTGCTTGATGACCATGAGGACTCTCTTCAACAAATAAAGCAGGAATACCTAGCCTAGAATTTGAAATAATATAATTTTGAATTTCATTCGATACTTTCCAGCTTTCCTCGGCAGGTACTCCATTCTTATGATTTATTTCTGACCATGGATCTGCTCGAAAGAGTCCATATAGAGCTCCTATTCCGTTGCCCCATTCTACATGTTCTTTAAAATAATCGGTTAATTTAATATGATTATTTTTATAATCATAAGTTTTCCATCCATATAAGTGTTGATTTACTTGACCTACTTTTTCAGTTATTGTCATTCGACTTAACAAGTCAGTTACACGATTGTGAATAGAAGCTTTTTCATCTTTATATAATTCCAATGTTTAACCTCCACTATAATTTATTGATAAATTATTCTCCCTAAGTATTTTCTGAAAAATGCATATACAATATAGGTAATTTACATTCTTATTAATCCATCGAATATTAATATTCATAAAAATTATTAATTATAAATTAAATTAAACATTTTTAGTAATAAATAACTCTTTATGAATTTATTAAGCTTATAACTTTCTACTTTCATTCACTAAATAATTTTATTGTGATAATTTCATAAGGTTTAAATTCCACTTTTAAATTCTCATTATCAAAGGTTATTTCGTTTTCTTCTTGTTCTAAAAGGTTACAAATAAATGCCTTCTCAAAATTATGATTAAATTTAATATTAGCGACGCCCCGATCACCTTTATACTCATAAAATCTTAATATAATACCTTGTTCATCTTCTGATTGTTTAATTGTATCAATAATTACACTATCGTTTTCTGATTTTATATCCACAGTACTCTTAGAAAAATTATCTTCTATTAGATGATTCGTTTGAACCAAAGGCACATTTAGATCAAAAGCCTGTTTTACTATTTTAGCATTTCTCCAATCCTTTTTATGCGGCAGTACTGCATAAGTAAATTCGTGTTTACCTATATCTGCATTAGGATATGGATCTGTTGGTGATTTAATCAATGATATTCCAGCTTTTTTATAATCTGCACTATAACCATATTTTGAATCTGTTAAAAAGCTTATACCATAATTATTTTCCGAAAAATCCATCCATTTATGACCAGAAACTTCAAATCTAGCTTGATCCCATGATGTATTTTTGTGGATTGGTCTTTCAATATTACCAAATTGAATATCAAAATCAGCGTTATATGTGTGTATATCAATTGGAAATTCCGCTCTTAATAGCAAATGACTCTGTTGCCAATCTACTTTTGTCTGGAAATCAATTCGGTTATTATTTTTATAAAAATGAATATATTGTTTGATTGTTGAATCTTTAAATTTACGAATAATCTCAATCGTATCTCTAATGTCACCTTCTTCGACGATTTTAGCCGAAATAACATCATCTACAACCCAACTTTTTTCTTTATAATATATATCAATATCCCACGCATCATAATTCATAGGTAAATCTTCATATACGATTAAGCGATTAAAAATAGTGTCTGCTGGTAAAATTTCACGCTTATTTTCTTTATCAAAAAGTGAAATAATTTCATAATTTTTATTAAACTCTATATCATAATATGACGTTGTAAAACTTTGACTTAACTTTTGAGGTTTCATAACTTCTTTATCTTTTAATGAATCTTCTTTCTTAATGGATATTGTTTTTAATCCAAATCCTGGAACTTGAGGTATCTTAGCAATCTGTCGATTGTCAAATGTTTTTTGAGTCAATAATTTATCTTTTTTGTAATACAGTACTTCATCATCTTTCAACGATACTTCAATTACACTATCTCGTTCAAATCCTAGAGAATTAAATACAAGCAATCCAGGAGCACCTTCCGTTGAAATTTCTTGTGATTTTAATCCTTTTTTTAATAACCTCTCTCCATTTTCAAAAATCTTATTATAGTCTAAATCAGAATCATCATACACTTCTTTAATAGAACTTCCAGGTAGAATATCATGAAATTGATTTAATAGTAATAGTTTCCACAACTCTTCTAATTTATTCTTTGGATACTGATCAAATAAGAATAATGAATATAGTTTTTCTATTGTTTGCAGTAAAAATTCAGCTTCTCGATTATCTTTTTTGATTTTAGCAATGGAAGTGTACGTTCCACGATGATATTCAAAATATAATTCTACCATCCATCTTGGAATTTCTTCTTTATTTATTCTTTTTTCTAATCTTTCAAAGAAATCAAGAGGATGTCCATTTTTAATTTTAGGTATTCCTGGTAAACCTTTTTCTAAACGTTTGCTTGTTTCAAGCATGTCTCTTGTTGGTCCGCCGCCACCATCACCATATCCATAAGCTAATAGAACTTCATTATTTAATTCTTTTTGCTGATATCTATCCCAAGTCCCTTTCACAGAATAAGGATCTAACAGTCCATTATAGGTTGCATAATACGGAGTAGGGTTGTAGTTTTCACTCGGTGTAGTGATAAAATGAGTCAATATCTCAGTACCATCTATTCCTTTCCAGTAGAATGTATCAAAAGGGATTCTATTAAATTGATTCCAAGAAAGTTTTGTCGTCATAAAATAGTCAATATTAGTTTTTTCTAATATTTGTGGTAATGCTGCTGAATATCCAAACACATCTGGTAACCAAAGTATCTTACTGTCAACAACAAATTCTTCTAAAAAGAATTGTTTCCCATATAATATTTGTCGAACTAAGGATTCACCAGAAGCAAGATTTGTATCTGCTTCAACCCACATAGCACCTTCTGGCTCCCACTTCCCAATAATAACTTGTTCTTTTATTTTTTCATATAGGTTTTGATATCTCTTTTTTATAAACTCATATAATTGCGGTTGACTTTGAATGAAGGTAAAACTATCATATTCCTCCATAAATTTTAATACTGTTGAGAAGCTTCTTTCGCCTTTTTCGATTGCTTGCTCGACGGTCCATAACCATGCTACATCAATATGAGTATGGCCAACAACTAAAACTTCATTTTTAGAAGAACATTCTTTATTATATAAATTTTCTTTTAAATATGCTCTACATTTTTTTAAGCTTTGAATAAATTCTTGTGAATATGGAGATCTAAAGTCTAAAATATTTACTGCATTGGAAAGAATATCTTTCATTATAATATACTCTTGACTATCTTTTTCTAATAGCATCCAGCTTTGGAGAGCAACTTTTAAATCATAGTAAGTTGCTTGTACCAAAGGATCAAAATGAGTTAAATATATATATACAGGAAATTTCTTTTCTTCTCTACCACTGAAAATTTCTAATCGTAAATTCCCTTTTTTCTGATTAACAATCCAGTCAGGCAATACTACTTCTTGGTGGTTAACGTCTAAACCTTGAATTAATTTATCATCAATATATAACTTCATTTGTGGATTCGTCGAATTATCTGATTCTGTTTTGGAAGTAAATGTTTCAATAAGAACTCTTTCAGGTTCCCACTCTTCTGGTATAGATATTCTTCCCTCTATAGTATAATATTTATTTTTTTCACCAAAAAAATCTCCCTGATTATAATTGCTTTTTACACTATTTTCAGTTAATACCAAATTATTAATTGGAATCTGTTCTTTGTAAAAAAATCTTTTTAATTCTATCAAAATTCTTTTAACTCTTTCTTGTGCAAACATAATTTATCTCCTCATTATTTTAATGATTATTCAAGATATATATTTGATATGAAATTAAAGTGACTTGTGACAGCTCTATCTTCATTATAGAGACATAGACACAAATCACTTATATAACTTTTTTATTTTTTATACGCTATTAATTACTTGATTTCCATCTATCGAACGCATCTTGATATACTTGGATATACTCATCAAGATTCATGTTCTCAATCGTAGAAATATAATTGTCCCATCCTTCTTCAGTAAGCTCTAATTCTCCTGTAATAAATTGTGCTTCTGAGTTTCTTACATAAGTCTCCAGATCTACTTCAATTTCTCCTACTATTTCTTGTTCTTCTGGTGTTAAATATACTAAAGGATAAGATACTTCTCCATATGGTATTATTTTTTCTTCAGTTTCTTTCAGTATAAATTTCTCAAATTCAGTTTTTTCTCCACCTATTGGATCCATTGCCGTTTCATGACCAGGTGTAGATATACCATAAAAAGGTGTAATTTCTCCTTTATATTCTTCTCTAGTAGTTGCCTTTATATCAGGATTGTACCTTTTAATTCCCTCTTCTTCATCTTCCCATTCCCAAAGGTATCCTTCAGGTCCTCTATTAAAAAATTCATAACCTTCTTCTGAATACATATAATCTACCCATCTGATTGCAGCCGCAGGATTTGGATTTGTAGTGGATATTGCAAAAGTCCCTCTATTTATCCCAGGATTTATAGGAAACAATGGCTCTTCAGAATAATCACTAGTGAGAGGTCCCATCATTGGATTAACAATAGAATCTTCTTCGTTTTGACCAGTTGTAAAGAATGAAAACCAATCCGGAAACATTCCTAAGCGATTTTCTTCTCCCTTAGCCTTTTTTTGCTCATCTGCTTGAGAAAAAACCTCAGAATCTAATAATTCTTCTTCATATAATTTATTCATAAATTCGAGATAACCTCGATAATTATCTGTAATAGGTGCATAACGAACTTCATCGTTTACCTCCTCGATTCCCCATTCCTTCATACCAAAAGCTGCTAAAAGCCAAGGGCGAGTGCTATCCATTTTTACATCTGAGAGAGGAATTTCATCCGCTTTACCATTTCCATTCGGATCTTCATCTCTAAAACGAACTAACATATCATATAACTCATCAATAGTAGAAGGAACTTCTTCTATATCTAATGCATCCATCCAATCACCATTAATCCATATAGGTCCTCTAATCCATGATGCAGTATCTCCATCAACTATACCAGGAAGTGCATAGATATTACCATCAGATGTAGTAATCGATTTTCGTATGTCCGGTCTTTCTTCCATTAATTGTGAAAGATTTGGAGCATAATCATCAATTAAGTCATTTAATGGAAGTAAGAGACCCTGTTTTCCATAATCAACTTCCATTGCTGGTGTTAAACTATCTGTTCCAGGAGCAAATAATATATCTGGTAAATCACCACTTGCAAAGGCTAAATTTAAATTAGTCTCAAAATCATTTAGCGGTGGTGTTGAATATTCGAATTCTATATTTGTCATTTCTTCATATTGTTGAAGTGTTGGCATATCTTTCCATTCAGCTAATCCTGTTCCTGGAGCCATTAATGACATTTTTATGGGCTCTTCAACTATAGGAAATCCCTCTTTAGCAACTTCTTGAGAATCTTCTGTACTAGTATTATTTTCAATTGCGTCATCTGCTCCGCAAGCCCCTAGTAATAAAGCACTTGTTAATAATCCACTAATTAAAAATTTAGTTTTCATCCTTTTCACTTTATTTCCTCCTATTGTTTATGGCAGATTAAAATAATTACAGTTTTTCTTATGAAATAAACATCTTATTTCTAAATTAGGCTCTTTAAGTTCCCTACTCAATATATGTAGCGCTTTCAAAAATATGAAAAAGCAAGACTCCTAATTGTTAAAAAAATATATTACTTTTTTACCTTAAATTATTAATAACATTTCTCTATAAATTTTATATTTTAAATGTAAGTACTTACATTTATTATTATACATCTTCAATATTTAATTTAAAACTCTTACTAACAGTATGTAAAGTAAAAACTTTACATACTGTTAGTAAGAGTTTATATAAAAAACTCAAAAAAAATGTTATAATTAACACGATAGATTTCAAAAATATGCAATAAATAATTAGAAGGGATAATATGCTTTTACATCGTAAGATTTACCATAATTTCAAAAATCAGATTATTTCAGGAGATTTTTATCCAGGTGAGAAATTACCTAAGCAAAACAGTATTGCAAAAAAATTCAATACAAGTCGAGTCACAGTTCAAAAAGCAATCAATCTTCTAAAAGCAGAAGAACTTGTATATACTATAAAAGGTTCAGGTACTTTTATATCTACTAATATAGATAACAGTAATATGCTAGATAGCAATATTGATGAATATTTTGGCTTTACTGCAAATTATAAAAATATTGATACAATACAAAACCAAATTATTTCATTTCATAATCGTTATCCTACCGAAACTGAATTAATGAAGTTAGAGATAGATGAAAAAGATATGGTTTATGATATTATTAGACTACGTTTAAATGAAAATAAACCTTTACGTTTAGAATATACAATTATGCCGATAAAAACTATACCTGGAATCACAGAAAAAGTCCTAGAAAAATCAATTTATCAATATATACAAGAAGAGTTACATTTAGAAATTGGAAATATTATTCGCAAAATAAGTGCTCAAAAAGCCGATGCTTATGATCAAAAATATTTAAATTGTGCAACTGATGATCCAATACTGGAACTTGAACAACAAGTTTACTTAAAAGATGGTCGTATCTTCGAATTCTCCCAAACACGTCAAAGATATGATAAAGGAAGTTTTTTATTTACAAACATTCTATGAATTAAAATAACTAACTAAATTGATGCTTTTTTACATTATTCAATCTCATTTTCAATATTTGAAAATAAATTTTCCAAACTAAGGATGTAACAATTCATCTATCTTTTGAAAACTGCTTCATCTTCTCAATTAGACAATTTCTTTATAAAATTTTTAATTTACATATAGGTATAGAATGTTAACATCCATTTGATTATAATACTAAACTACTCAAATTTAATCATATATACATTTCCTGAATAATTCAATCTGTTAATTTTTTGCTTTTTTTGACTAGTAAATTTATCTTTTCTAATGGTATCTATGTGTAAAATAATACTCGGAAATGGAATAATTTCTTATTAGACAAAAAGAAAGAAGACCTTTATTCTAGAGATAACGACAAATCTAGGAAAGTGGTCTTCTTATGAAAGATATTATACCAACTATTGTAGAAATATTAAAGGGTTCCGACACATTATTAGAAGCAGAATTGCGGTTTGAACAGCTTATCCCTGAGTTCTTACAGGAAATCTTTAAGAAAACTCTTGATCAAATAGATAAAGAGTTAATCAATGAATATAAGGAAAAAGGTTACGAAATTGATAGAAAAGAGAAAAGAACCATTCAATTTTCCTTTGGTCCGTTGGCCTTTGAACGTCGTCGTATGCGTAAAAAAGGTGAAAAAGCGTCATTCCTTTTGATGAAGCCATTAGCTTAAAGAAAGTGGTAAGATATTCACCAATTGTAGAAATGAAAGCTTCTGTGATTGCTAGTAGCACTTCTTATCGAGTGGCGGCGGATACTATCCGTCTGTTAACACCGATTGAAATCAGTCATACAGCTACACATTCTATGACACAAAAAACTGGACAAACCGTTCAAAACTGGATGGACAACGTCTTTTTAATGAATGAAACACTACTAAAAAAGAAAGTACCTGTTTTGTATATCGAAGGAGATGCTTTACTTCTATCAAAAGGGCACAAGACAAACACCCTACGATTCATCGCGTTCAAATTCATGAAGGCGTTCGTAAAATGTGAAACGAACCATCGTCCGTACAGTTATCGAATGAAACGTCAAGGGCGAAATTTTAAATCAGAAGGAGCCGGAAATTTAGCGGCTATTATATCGAGGTTAAAGAATGGTACACTAGTCAGAGCTTTAACTGAAACCATTCCAGAAATCACTTAAGAAATCTCTGGATCATTTAAAAGGGCTGTTCGACGAGTATTAAAGAAAGTCGATCGTCCTTCGATTGGTGCACAAGCTGGCAGTATCGTTAATTACGGAGCTACATCAAGTCCTATTGGACAGTTACAGAAGATGTTTAGTTAGTTAATCGCTTGGCTCATGGATGATGAAATGAGCTCATCGAGCGAACGAAGGCAGCCATGAGCCAAGCGTGAAAAAATCAAAAATCTTTAGAATAATTTTACACACTCAGGTGTAGGATTGTTATTTATTATTTCTACGATATCTGTTAAAATTTGATCCATGAGAAGTTCTTCTTTCTAGTTTGTGGTAAATTAAGGATAAAGGCCCTCTCTTTTTTGTCTAATTTTTATATGATCCCGAGAAATATTATACACTAGGGTCAACCTTTTCAAATAATATAGGGATTCATAAAAAACTACTTAAATAACAATAAAATTAAAGGCACGAATTATCCATATATTATTCAAAATGTCAAGATATTATCAATCAACTTCATTACTTCTCTTACTTCTTCGTTCTTCACTATTGGCTCTGTGCCATAATGAATGACTTCATAAAAATTACGATAAAAAGTAGGTTGAGTTACGTTCGGTTTAGGTAAGGCTATTTTTTTCGTAACCCCTTGAACAGGAGGAGCCATTGTTTTAGTTAAACCTACTCCTGCTCGGATTGGAGAAGGTTTGGCTTCTACCTCGGTTCCTGTAGCAATTACCATTTCTCCTGATAAATCCCAATCGTCAATTCTTGCAGTTCCTTTATTTCCTTTAACATACCAGCGTGGTAAAGATGTAAAATTTGTTGTCCCTACTTCAACTACAGAGCGTATCCCATTTTCAAAAGTAATATATGTAGTAAAGCCATCGTCCACTTCGTCACCTAAAATATAGCTTAAATCTGTTTCTATCTTTGCAACGGGGCTTTCTACCATCCAAAAGATTTGATCAAGTAGATGAATACCCCAATCAAGCAGCATTCCGCCTCCATGTCTCTTGAGATGACGCCAATCCCCGGGTATTCCATTTGCGCCATGCACTCTTGATTCAATTTGGAAAATGTCCCCTATCGCACGAGTTTCATATAAATCTTTTACTAATAGGAAATCTGGATCCCAACGTCTATTTTGATGAACCATAAACACTTTATTTTCTTCTTTAGCAACTTCTATAATTTCATCAAATTCTTGTGTATTCATTGTAACTGGTTTTTCACAAATAACGTGTTTTCCTGCTTGCAAAGCTTTAATCGATAGTTCTTTGTGTGAATCATTCGGTGTCGCGATAAGAACTGCTTCAATATTATCACTTGCTAATAAATCTTCATAACTTTTAAAAGTATCAATATTTTTTTCTTTTGCTTTTAACATACGTTCTTCATTAATATCGTATATTCCAAAAACCTTAAAAAGGTCTCCTTCTTCTGGAATAAGGCTTTCTGCATGATAAGAGCCCATTCCACCATATCCTACTATTCCAAGATTCATTGTTCCCATCTCTTTACTTCCTCTCACTTTACACCCACCACATCTCACTTGGTTGATCTTTGATTATAATTGATTTTAAATTAGTAATTGCACGATTTAATCCTTCACCCACTGACATAATAGGATCTTCATGTTCAATACTTAAAACATAGTCATAGCCATAGATTCTTAAAGCAGCTATTATCTGTGACCATGTTTCTAAACTATGCCCTTCTCCAACTGAACGGAAAGTCCAAGCGCGAGTTTTTACATCCCCATAAGGTTGCATATCCGTTAAGCCATACATATTAATATTATCTTGATCAAGATAAGTATCTTTAGCATGAAAATGATAAATCGCATCTGCTTCACCTAGAATCTTTATTGCAGCTACCGGATCGATTCCTTGCCACCACATATGACTTGGGTCAAAGTTACAGCCAATTTCTTTTCCTGCTTCTTCTCTTAAGTGCAACATGGTGTAAGGAGTATGCACTAGAAATCCACCATGCATTTCAATTCCAATCTTAACCCCGGCACTCTCAGCTTCTTGATTAATCTCTTTCCAATAAGGAATTAATTTCTTTTCCCACTGGTAGTTATAATTATCGGCATAGTCAGTCGGCCAAGGAATAACTGGCCAATTTACTTCTTGATCGGTTTCATTCGCGCCACTCACTCCAGAGAAGTTATTGACGACAGGAACGTTCATCAAGCTTGCAAGCTTAATGGTTTTTCGAAAATCTTCATCCGCTTCTTTGGCTGTTTTCTTTACTGGAGAGATGGGATTATTATGTGTACTAAATGCTGAAATTTCTAATCCTTTCTCTTCAAATCTTTTTACATATTCTCGACGCGCCTCACTACTTGCCAACAATTTATCGACATCGATATGGGCAGAACCTGGATTCCCTCCAGTGCCAACCTCTACAGTCTCTAACCCTCTTTTTGCGATTTCTTCAAGCATTTCTTCAAAATCTAGATGATTAAATAATGGATTAAATACACCTAACTTCATTCAAAATTCCCTCCTAGAATCGTTTATTTTTCAAAGTGACCATAAGTTGGACGAGCGGTATCAATAGGAGCACTCCAATTTATGGCATTTTTAATCACTTGCTGAACTTTTTCATTATAGTAACTGGGATAAGTTTCATGACCTGGATGGAAATAGAATATTTTTCCATTTCCTCGTCGATACGTCATTCCTCCTCGGAATACTTCACCATTCGGATAAGAACTAATAAAGATTAACTCATCTGGAGCGGGCACATCAAAATGTTCTCCATACATTTCTTCTTGTTCTAACTCAATCCATTCCCCAATCCCTGCAGTAATAGGGTGGCTAGGGTTAACGTTCCAAATCTTACAACCTAAACCATCTTCCCGCCATTTCAAATCACATGATGTTCCCATTAACTTTTGGAAAATTTTTGAAAAATGGCCAGAATGTAAGACAATCAATCCCATTCCTTCGAGTACTCGCTGATGCACTCGATTGACAATCTCGTCTTTTACTTCGTCATGTGCCATATGCCCCCACCACAATAAAACATCTGTTTTATCTAGTATTTGTTGAGTAAGCCCGTGTTCTTCTTCATCTAATGTAGCTTTTTTTACTTCATATTCTTCATTTGATAAAAAACTTGCTAATTGGTAATGAATTCCTTCTGGATACATTTCTTGTACTTCTGAGTTTTCTTTTTCATGACGAAATTCATTCCATATTGTGACATTAATCATTGGCAGTCTCCTTTTTATTTAAGTAAACGGGTTCACCTGTTCTAGCAGATTCATAAATCGCTTCTAATATTTCAGTGACTATAAGTGCTTGTTTTGGTTTTACTACAGGTTCAGTATCGTTTTTCACCGCATTAATCCAAGACTGAGCTTCTATTAATGCTGGATCATCTGCGCCACCTTCATAGAAGTCTACTCCACCCACTTCTGTAGTAATTTCTTTTTCATATAAAACTCCACGGTCTTCTCCATTTATGGTGAGACCATTTCTCATATCTGCTCCTGCTTTGGTACCGTGTAAGGTCGTTTTTGCTTCACCTTCATCACGGCTGTTCAGTGCCCAACTTGATTCCAAGTAGATAGTTGCTCCATTTTCCATCACGACAAATCCAAATGCAGAATCTTCTACTGTAAATTTCTCTGGATCCCATGACCCCCAAGCATTTGCTGCATCTTTCATATTAGATAGTGCATGGTATGTATTTCCAACTACGTATTTTGGTTGATAATTATCCATCATCCACAACGTCATATCTAAAGCATGTGTCCCGATATCTATTAAAGGACCGCCTCCTTGAGCTTCTTCATCTAAAAATACACCCCATGTTGGAACCGCACGACGACGAATCGCGTGAGCTTTTGCATTATAGATTTCTCCTAATTCGCCTGCTTCTATCAATTGATGTAAGTATTGAACTTCTTTACGAAAGCGGTTTTGATAACCGATAGTTAACTTTTTACCTGTTCGTTTAGAAGCTTCAATCATTTCTTTCGCTTCAGCGGTTGTTTTAGCCATTGGTTTTTCACACATTACATGGCAACCAGCTTCCATAGCGGCAATCGATATTTCTGCATGTGAAACATTTGGTGTACAGACATGAACAATATCTAGATCTGTTTTAGAGAGCATTTCTTTATAATCTGTATAGACTTCACTCTCTGATGTTCCATATGTATTTTTTGCTGCCACTACACGCTCTTCAATCAAATCACAAAATGCGACCATTTCAATACTTTCAATTTTTGCCAAAGCTGGCATATGTTTTCCTTGTGCGATTCCCCCGCACCCAATAATTCCTATTTTCAATTTTTCCATAAAGCACCTCTTGTCAATAATTACTTTTACAAAAATTATTAATTTCTTAATCGTAACTTCTTATAAGAATATATACTACAGTTTTAGAAGCAATTATATTTTATTTTTGAATGAATATTTCAAGAACTCAAAATAATTTCATCAACTATTAATTCCATATCTTGATATTTATTTTCTGGTTCATGTAATTTAATGGTTAGAGATTGTATTTCATCTTTTTCTTTTAACGAAAAAGCTCCAATTCTTTCATGTAATAGCTGATGACCAGAAACAATTACTCTTTTCTTCCCAATTTGAATAGAATAATTATGCTCTGAATTTACTTTTCCACTAAAAGTTAAATAAACTTGTTTATCTTTTATGTTTTGGAAATAAGCCGTTTGTTTAACATTCGTCTTTGCTAAACTATAGTAGTGGCCTTCATCGATAAAGTTATAGGCTTTAGTAATATCTTTTGAACTTATTCTCCATTTATCATTTTCCTCTCCAACTAAACGATCAGGAATAATCAATAACTCCTCAGCTAATTCAACTTTAATTGTTGTTAAAAGAGTGTCAATCTTTTTTTTAGGCAGAATAATTACTAGATCATCATCATTTTTATACCATTCTAATGGTTTTTCAACCTCATCTTCTTGTACTTTAGTTATTTTCGAGGCTAAACCATGCAATATTATTTTATTATCTTCAGATTTCTTAAATATATGTAAATAGAGATTTTTATTATTGGCTGTTATTTCACCCCAGGAGTGTTGTGAAAAACAGGTAGCATTTGATCCTATTAAGGCATCTGGATGTCGTGTTAACCATTCTCCTATTATTTCTAACACATTAGATTCAAATTCAAGAATATCACCATTACCTTTAGGACCAATATTTAATAAATAATTGCCATTGCGTGCCCGCACTGAGATGAAACTTTCTAAAAGTTCACGTGCTTTTTCTTTTGGATTTTTACGTTCTTGCCATTCTCTATATCCCCAAGTTTCATGATAAATAGATGCAGGAGTTTGCCATACGCCCTCTAAAGCTTCAGATGGTATTTGGTTATCTCCTAATGATCTAAAATCCCCTTTATTATTCCAGATTCTTCCATTAATTGCTGCTAAAGGTTGATACTTACGAACTATTTCAGAAAATTCTGTACTTTGTTTTGGTGTTGGCTGAGACATATCAAACCATACTTCTACAATATTTCCATAATTTGTCATTAACTCTGTTAGTTATTCTTTAATTACCGTTTCCATTGCCGAAGATATTAGATTATTGTTATTTGGGTCAAATTGATGCCCTAAGTGCCAATCAATAAGAGAGAAATAAATTCCAAATTTAATCCCTTGTTTTTGGCATTCATCCGAAAGTATTTTTAAAATATCTTTCCCAAAAGGAGTAGATTTTACAATGTTATAATCAGTTGTTTTTGTATCAAACAGGCAAAAACCATCATGATGTTTACTCGTCACGACTATATATTTCATTCCCGCCTTTTTGGCTAAACATACGATTGCTCTTGCATCAAATTTTTCTAGTGTAAATTCGTGAGCTAACGCTTCGTATTTTTTTGTGAAATATTTGCCCACATTTGAATCTGTTCACTGTAACCCTCTGTTACAGGTTGTCCATTCCACACTCCGCCCAATTTTGAATATAAACCTAAATGAATGAACATTCCATATTGAAGTTCACTCCATTTTTTTAGATTCATTTCCTTAGGTGCTGATATTTCTCCTAACAAACCAGTTCTTTTTTCCATAATTACCTCTAATTCTACAAAACTTTTAATATAGCCATCTAATTTCTTATCAGTCTCTTTGAAAATAGATGGCTAATAGTTTTTATTAAATTTACTGCATATTTATTCTTCTTTCATTTTCCATTGAATATGGCAATTGAAATTTTTCAAATTTCTTATTTGATGGAACTAATCCTAATTTTGCCTCAAGTTTTCCACCAGCCATAATATCTTCATGGTTGATATATAAATTACCATACGCATCTTTATTCAAGTCTAATTTTTGAATAAAGTTATGTTGAGGATGATTATTCTTTGTTGTGATGATGAATTCTTTTCCATCTGGTAAATGAATTGTACTCTTATCAAACTGGGGAATTCCTAAAACATATTCAGTAGTTCCAGGAGTTACTGGATAAAACCCCAGCATACTGAAGATGTACCATCCAGACATACTACCATTATCTTCATCTCCAGGATAACCATCAAACTCAGTTGTAAATGCGTGCGTACATAACTGTTTAACTAATAATTGAGTATATTCTGGTTTACCTACATAATTAAATAAATATGGAAGATGGAAGCTTGGTTGATTAGAAATCGCAATTTGACCAAAATCTGCAACTGCAAGTTCACTCATTTCATGAATTTCCATCCCATAATTTCCAATTTCAAAATATGGATCCTCATTTGCTAAATTCGTCAGATGTTCTAAGAAACGATCTTTTCCACCCATTAATTCAATATAATCTTGGAAATTGTGGAAAATTGCCAAACCATTTTGCCAGGCACTTCCTTCCGTATAATCAAAGACCCAATCTTCAGGAATAAAGTCTTCAGAAAAGTTTCCTTCTTCATCTTTTCCACGCATAAATCCAGTATCCGAATCATATAAATTACGATAATTTAATGCTTTTTCTTCGAAATCCTCTTTAACTTCATTATGATTTAAAGTTTTAGCAATTTGGCGAATACAAAAATCACTATAGGCATTATCTTGTGTTTGATTTACATTCTCGAGTTCCTCATTCGTAACATAACCGTACTTCAACATCTCTTTAACGCCTCTACGCCCAAACTTCGAATCTGTTGGTGCAACGGTCGCCTCTTGAATTAATGCCTCTAAGAAAAACTCCATTTTTTCCTCATCTAATAAGCCTTTAACTGCTGCATCCGCAATCACGGCATTAACCAACGTTCCAGGCATTAACCCTCTCTCATCCGGACTTAACCACTTCGGCAAATGCCCCGATTCTTTATAGAAATGTTCGATTCCCTCTAAAACATCTTGATATTTATCTGGAATAATCAAAGAAAATAATGGATAAACCGTTTTATACGTATCCCAATAACCATTATTTGTAAATAATTTACCTCCTTTTATTTCTTCATTATACATATCAAAATGTATAGGCTCGTCATTCTTATTTATCTCATACAAAGTTTGTGGGAATAAGAATAAGCGATACATATATTGATAAAACCCTTGTTCTTTTTGCTTATCTCGATCTTCGACTTCGATTTTATTTAAGTAATATTCCCAATCTTTTGCCGCTTTATCCTTTAATTCATCAAGAGAATTTGTGCCTACTTCTCGCTCTAAATTTAAAAAAGATTGTTCTCGACTAATAAATGAAGTACCTAAAGAAACATCAAACTCATCTTGGTTTGTATCTAATGAAACATATAAATAATCCGTATTTATCTCTTTTGTTGCTTTTTCTTCATCTTCATTCGTCAATGATTTTACCGAAATTTTGTCAATAGCATCATTATTAAAATCTAATACAAAATGAAAATGTAAAGTTGATTTCTCATCATTAATAGGGTTTTTCAAATGGCCAATGATCTTTTTGTTCTCTTCATCAATTGTATAATCAATAGCTTCATCGGCATGAAGAACAAACCCTGGTTTTTTATCACTATCGTTTATGATTTTTATCTTTCCACCACGTTTCGTTGGTACAAAATCAACCGTTAAACGATAACGCATTAAATGTGCTTGGAAATGATGAGGTTTAAAAATGGCTTCATCTATTTTATAAGAACCTTGGTTTACCTCTAAGTTCGGCTGTGGATGATCTCCTGTAATTGGTGAAATCAATAATGAACTAAAATCCCCCATCCAAGGACTTGGTTGATGTGTCAACCGAAGCCCCTGAAAGATTGGGAACGTAGGATCAAAATGCCAGCTTGATCCTGTTTGATTT
>Ga0079226_10001236_pt1 | contig 19471 bp, 15 predicted proteins | sample Poulit2014_FD_76345 | JGI IMG/M metagenome (GOLD analysis project Ga0079226, IMG submission 76345) | Agricultural soil microbial communities from Georgia to study Nitrogen management - Poultry litter 2014 | ecosystem: Environmental > Terrestrial > Soil > Agricultural land | place: USA: Georgia... | reverse complement strand
TAATTCCTGCTATATTACATAAGGATCCTCGTAATATCCAAGAAATACATAATCAAATGAATCAAACATTAGTCCAAAATGGAGCAGCTAAAGCTGCGTTAGTCATAGCTTGTTATGACATCTTAGGAAAAGTGAGAAATTTGCCTATTTATTCACTCTTAGGTGGTCGAAAAAAAGACGAAGCTATGATACCTCGTGTAATGAGTATCTTAGAACCTCATGAATTAGCTCAACAAGCACAAGCAGCTTTACAGGAAGGTTATAAAGAAATAAAAATGAAGTTAGGGACTGATTCAGCTAAAGATATAGCTCGTGTAAAAGCTGTAAGAGAAGCAGTAGGAAATCAGTTATTAATTCGTGTTGATGTGAATCAAGGATGGGAAAATGTTCAGTTAGCTAAAAGAACAATTAAAGATTTAGAGCCATACAATATTTCATGGATAGAACAGCCAATTAATCAGGAAGATATCTCGATGTTTAAACGTTTAAAAGAAAACACCAATATTCCATTAATGGCAGATGAAAGTATGATAACAGCACAAAATTTACGCACATTTATCAATGATGAATCAGTGGATTATATTAATATTAAATTAATGAAAAGTGGTGGAATTTATCCTGTGTATAAATTAGCTACACAAGCGGAGTTATTTGGTATTAGTTGTCAAATAGGTTCAATGGTTGAGTCAAGTATCGCTTCGGCAGCAGGTTTTCACGTGGCACTATCTAAACAAAATATTGTATCAACTGAAATTTCTGGTCCAACTAAATTTATAAAAGAACCAGGTAATTTAAAATATAATTTGCCATTCGTCGAAATACTCGATAAACCTGGCTTAGGTATAGAAGTGGACGAAATTATTTTAAAAGAATTAACTATTAAAAAAGAAGTATTAAGTTAGAGGGGTGATTTAAAATGACAGAAGAAGCTCAATTACTAAATGTATGGACAGATTTACATGAACTAGCTGAAGCTAGTTTTAAAGAACATAAAACAACCGCTTATTTAGTAAAATATTTTAAAAAAGAAGGATTCACTCCAATTCAATTTAAAAATATACCTGGGTTTTATGTTGAAATTGGTCAAGGCAAACCAATAATAGGTTTACGGGCAGATATGGATGCTTTAATACAAAATGTGAATGGTGTGATGCAAGCTAATCATTCATGTGGTCATGATGCTCATATGACAATTGTTTTAGGTGCTATGAATCGTTTAAAACAAGTTGAATCTCAATTAACAGGAACTATACGTGCTATTTTTCAACCAGCAGAAGAGTTAGGCAATGGTTCGGTTGAAGTTATTAAAGAAGGTATTATAGATGACTTAGATTATTTATATGGTGTTCATGTAAGACCGTATAATGAAATAACTTATCCAAATTGTGCACCAAGTATAGAGCATGGGGCAAGTACTTTTATGAGAGGAAAAATACACAGTAAAGACCACCATGGTGCAAGACCAAATGAAGGGATAAATACAATAGAAGTTGGAAGTACGATTGTCCAACAGTTACAACAAATCCATACATTACCTTATATACCTGCTTCTGTAAAAATGACAAATTTTCATGCAGGTACAAATAATTTAAATGTTATACCAGGAGAAGCGACATTCGGATTGGATTTACGTGCACAAGATAACGACGTAATGGATGAAATGAAAGAAAGAGTTTTTCATATTATTAACAGCTTAGAAAAATTATATGATTTAAAAATTGATATTGAAATTGATGACGAAGTTCCAGCGGCTATTATTAACGAAGAAGCTGAAAGTCATTTAAATCAAGCAATCATCGAAGCATTAGGAGAAGAAAATATACAAGCTCGTTTACAAACGAGCGGCGCAGATGATTTTCATTTTTATACATTATTAAGGCCACATCTTAAAGCGACCATGCTGGCACTTGGAGCAGATGTAAAGCCTGGACTACATGATCCTAATATGACCTTTAATAAGGGTGCTTTAACAAACGGGGTTAATATATTAACAAGTGTTTGTTTAAACTTGTGTCATGTAGAAAGAAAGTAGGTGTAGCATATTAAAATTAGTGAAGGAATTTTAAAAACAAATGAATTAGCTTATGAAGTCAGATTATTACATACGAATAATTTAGAAGAGATATTGAATTTACAAACAACTGTTTATGAAAAATTAATTGATAAATCCAAATTAGCATGTTTATCTAAAGAGGAATTTCACCATATTTTATCAGGACATGGCCTTATGATAGGCGTATATGTAGATGATATATTAATAGCTATACGTGCGTTACTTGACCCAGGGAATGATCCAGATTATTTAGGCACAGCAATTGGTTTAGATAAAAATGAATTAGATAAAGTTATATATCAAGAAGTATCTTTTGTCCATCAAGATTATCAAGGAAATGGCCTACAAAAAATAATGGCAAGCTTAATTATGCAAGAGTTATCTAAAACGAGTCATTCATATAAATATATTTGTGCGACTGTAGCGCCTGATAATATCCCTAGTTTAAAAGATAAATTTGCACAAAACATGAAAATAAAAGCATTAGTGACAATTTATGATGAAAAACACCGTTATGTTTTTGCTAAAAAATTGATTCATACTGATAATAAACAAGATGTCGTGCAAGAAACGCATCTATTGATGACTCATTTTAATGAGATAAATAATCATCTTGATTTAAATTGGATTGGAGTAGATTTAATTCAAAAAGATGATGAATATTTTATTAAATTTATTAAATAGATTGATATTTATTAAATTTAAAGTGGCTTTTAGTAAAAATATAGTGTATAGTAAAAAATGTTAACAGAAAATTAAATATAAATATTTAGGTTCTCTTTCAATTATTTGAAAAGAGATTAATAAGGAATTGAGTGAAATTCTCAAATGGTCCGGCCACTGTAATTGGTTTAACGTTCTTAATAACCACTGGTTAATCAAACTGGGAAGGTAAGAATGTCAAATATGCCATAAGTCAGGAGACTTGCCTAAGTATACATGCGTATTACACCTTCCAGGATAGAGGTAGCATAGGGACTTGACTTATAATATATGTGTCTAAAATATAAAAGTATGCCCTTATCTTCTTAATCTGGAGGTAAGGGTTTTTTTGTTTTTAAAAAGAAAAGGGGAGAAAAATTATGCAAAAGAAACATTTATTATCTAGGAAAACGATAGCTATATTTGCTTCTTTATTACTTCTATTAAACGTTATTGTTCCAACAGGATTAGTGGAAGCAAGCTCTGTTGACGCACAATTAAATGATCAAGTAGAAAAAAAAGAAGATGTTGATCAAGGAATTAATGAAGATGAAGAAACATTAGCTAATGAACAAATTAACGAAAATGAAGAAGATGAAGAAGATATCAATATAAAAGATAGTCCAAAGACAACTAAACAAGAGCGTGGTCCACCGAAAAAAGTAACAGTTAGAGTTGAAGGACATGATAAAACAATTGTAGAACCAACTGAAATCGAAGTATCTTCTTTTGATTTAAAAGAGTATATAAATAATAATAACAATGGTCATTCTGTTATTCCCGAATCTCCAAGAGCAATCCATGCAATCATTCAAGCACTTGAAGAAAATACAGATTTAAATTTAAAAAATGATGATGTGCTAGGTTTAGGATCTGGTGGTAATTATATACAAAAAATAGCTGGCATGGGAGAATTTACTCATGGTCCGTTGAGTGGTTGGAAATATTATATAGATAATGGTTATGTCAGTGTAGGTGTGTTAGATCGTAAAATAGAAGAAGGAGAAGAAATTGTTCTTTTCTATACAACTAATTTTACAGACAATACGTATACTTGGTTTGAAAATGAAAGTTATACAACGGAAGTAGAAGAAGATTTACATTTAAAGTTAAATAGTGATAGTGCAAATCCAGTAAAGAATGCGACATTGTTAATTGATAATGTTGCCCAAGAAGATATAGTGACGGATGAAGAAGGTAAATTCACAGTTAATTTTGATAAGGCCGGCACTTATAATGTTTCAGCGACGCGTTCAAATAATGATGGTGACATTAATATTGTTAGACCGTATACAAAAGTAAAAGTAGAAGAAAAAGAATTACCAGAAGTGGATAAAGATGTATTAGAAAGTCTTTTAGAAAAAGCAGAAAATCTAAATATAGAAAATAAAACAGAAGCATCAGTTGTAACTTTAGAAGAAGCTGTGAAATATGCAAAAGAAATGATAGCAAATGAATCAGCAACACAACAAGAAATTGATGCAACTGTTCAAAAACTAAACAATGCAATTGAAGGTTTAACAGATGCGCCTGAAGAAAAACCAGACGCAGAAGAATCGGATGAAGAAAAACCAGAAGAAAAACCAGAAGAAAAGCCAGAACAAAATCCTGAACAAAACCCCGATGCAAAAACTGAAGTAGAATTGAAAGAGAAATTAAATAAATCAGTTGATCGTGCAATTGGTTATGCAGAAAATCATTTTCCTGATTATACAGAAGGAAATCCAGGAAGCCACAGTGATTATTGGGCATTCTCAGCATTTTGGGCAGCAGGACTTAAAGATATAGAAAATGACTTTAATTGGAAAGGCGGTATTAAACCTTCCGCTGATCACACATTTTGGGAGCAAAAATTATCAAAAGCAAACAGAACATCAAATGAAGATGCCGGAACAATTATTGGTTCAATTATTTTAGGTCAATCGCCATACGATTTTGGAACGCAAAATGTCGTTGCTGATTTAGAAGATAAACAAAAAGATGACGGTAGTTTCTTCCATATTCATGGTGAGCCGTGGGCTATGATTGCTCTGGAATTAGTTGATAGTAAAGTTTATGAGAAAGATAAGCATATTGATTATATTTTAAATTTACAAGATGAAGAAGGAATGTTCGGTGACGCTGATTCTACAGGATGGATGTTAATGGCATTAGCGCCATATACTCATACACATTCAAACGTAAAAGAAGCGCTTGATAAATCAATTAATCATATTCATACAACATATAAAAACACCGGAACATTACCAGGAATGAAGTGGGGCGAAAACTCTAATGCGATTACAAGTATGCATATGGGGCTTGCTGCGAATGGTGAGAATTTATTAAGTGACAAATGGACAAATGATACAAATATTATTGATGAATTTATAGATGAATATCAGTTTGAAAATGGTTCATTTGCCTGGGAAGCAGGTTCAGAAATAGGTGCGATTAATATGTCGACTGAACAAGTTATTTTGAGTCTAGCAACTATTAAAGAACAAGAATCAATTTTCACGCAACTAAAAGAAGATATGAATCGAATTAACAAAGATCATTTAGAAAAACTTATCAAGGAAGCAAAAGAACTTGATACAACAAATTTAACAGATGAATCAATAAAAGCACTAGAAGATGCTATTACAGATTCAGAAGCAGTGCTAAGTGACAAATCAGCAACACAAAAAGAAGTTAATGCAATTGAACAAACATTGAACGAAACAATTGAAAATTTAGAAGAAAAATTAGATGAACCAACGCTAACTATTCAGTCGGTTACAGATATAGAATCAGTTAATGTGTCTTATGGTACGAAAGAAAAAGAAATCGACTTTCCAAGTAAAATTGAATTGAATCTTGATAACGATACAAGTATTGATGTGAAAGTGAAATGGTCACTTGAAGAAAAGAATCAATTTAATCCAAATGAACCAGGAACGTATAAATATATAGGGAAATATGAACTCCCTGAAAATGTCTCAGGTAATCAACCTGAAGTATTTATGACTGTTAATGTATTAAAAGAAAAAGTGAATAAATCAGAACTTGAAAATTCAATTAAATCAGCTAAACAAACAAATAATAAAATTGATCAACCGAAAAAAGAGTTATCAAACCTAATAAAACAAGCTGAAAAAGTGTTAAAGGATAAAGAAGCAAGTCAAAATGAAATTGATGAAGCAATTAAAATACTTGAAAAGAAAATGTCTCAATTTGACAAAAAAGAAAGTATCTCAGATAAAGAGGAAAATGAAGATGAAATAGAGCAGGCAGAATTAAATAAAGATAAGCAATTGCCAAGTACAGCAACGAATATATTCAATATACTAGCATTAGGTCTTTTCTTGATTGTGATAGGTCTTCTATTTATCCGAAAAAGAACTGTAAATTAATTAAAGAAGTTAAGAAGTCAATAATAGGCTTCTTAACTTCTTTTAAATAAATTTTATTTGAAAGTATTTAAATAAGTAATTTGAAATAAAATTTATTTTATTGGAGATAAGCTAATGAATAAGATTAAACAATATCATAAATATATATATATATGTGCTATCGCATTATTCTTCATTTTTTATTTAGGGTATTCTGTTATAAATAGTGAAGTAGCAACACCTCATAATCCTTATGAAGAAAGAGAAGAAAATGTATCTAAAGTTACTTTAAATGGAGAATTACAAACGAATGAAATGGAATCATCTAAAAATATTATTAAAGATAAAAGTAATGATGAATCAAACCCAAAAGATGAAGACGAAAAATCCAGTACAGACAAATCAAAAGATACAAACTCAAATTCAACTAATAAAGAAATAAAAAAATCAGCTACATCTAAATTAGATAAAGAAAAATCAGTTTCATTAAATAAACAAGAAGAATCACATACAAACAATTCAAATAATGAAGAATCGAATTTAGCGCAAGACGAAGACGGGGCATCACATATAGGCGAACCAGAAGAACCAGATCCGGAATCACCACAAGATGACGACAGAGCATCAAACACAGGTGAACCAGAAGAATCAGATCCGGGATCACCACAAGATGACGACGGAGCATCAAACATAGATGAACCAGAAGAATCAGATCCGGGATCATCACAAGATGACGACAGAGCATCAAACACAGGTGAACCAGAAGAATCAGATCCGGGATCACCACAAGATGAAGACGAAGCATCAAACACAGGTGAACCAGAAGAGTCAGATCCGGAATCATCACAAGATGAAGACGGGACATCAAACACAGGCGAACCAGAAAAACCAGATTCGAATTCACCACAAGACGAAGATGATGTCATTGGGACAGCTAGTATAAAAATAAGTGCTGAAAAGATTGGTAAAGGTACACTTGCAAGTAATTCAGCAATAAATATTAAAGAAAATGATAACGGGGCTGCGTTAGTTCATCGTTTTCTAAATGAGAATAATATTTCATATGACAATAGCGGTAGTATAAATTCATCATTTTATTTACAAAGAATTTATATCCAAGGCATTAATGAGAATGTAAATATTTCTGAAGATTTGTTAGCTAATTTAGAGTCTAAAAATCTTGATGTGGATTTCGACGTACATGATGTTCATTCGCTTGGTGAATTTGATTATACAAGTAATTCTGGCTGGGTATACAGTGTTAATGACGTTCATATGAATTATGGTTTTTCAGACTATACCGTTGAAGATGGAGATCAAATTAGCATCAGGTTTATTCTAGATTATAAAGATTGATTTGTAAGGATGCGATAGGATGTTAAATAACAAAATAAAAATATTAAGTATACTATCAATAATATTAATTTTATTAACTAGTCAATTACACACTCCAACAATATTAGCTAATGAAAAAAATATTAAAGAGCTAGAAGATATAAGCAAAGAAATTATAAATTGGAAGAAGTCTGAATTAGAAATTTCTTCTGATGAGCATTTATTGTCTAATCATTTTTTAAAAAATGCAGGGTTATCTTCAGGGGATTGGTTTCCTTTAGGTATAGGGCGATTAGGTTATGAAGATAATTATGATGCTTATTTAGCGATGGTTGATGAAAATATAGCTGAACGATATAAAAATGAAAATAAATTAGATCGTGTTAAAGCAACTGAATGGCAGCGTGTTTCATTAGCTATACTTGCTATGGGAGGGGATCCGACAACTGTTGGACCTCATCAATCAATTGATTTAATTGCTGATGGGACTTATAACCGAAGTAAAACAATGGACATAGGTAAACAAGGTATTAATGGTTTAACTTGGGGATTATTAACGTTAGATAGTATGCGTTATAAAGTTCCAAAAGATGCAGCTGATTCGCGTGAAGACATTATCGAACGTATTTTAACTAAACAACTTGAAGATGGCGGGTTTTCATTAAAAGTACCTCCATCAGATGCAGATATTACTGGCATGACTCTCCAAGCACTTGCACCATATTATAATAGTGAAAAAAAGTATAACTATACAAGAGAAATTGATAATCAAGAACGTGAGGTGCGTGTACGTGATGTGATTGATGAAGCACTTGACTATTTAACATATGAGAAATTAGAAAGTACTGAAAGTATTGTTCAAGTGATTGTAGCTTTAACTGCTCTACATATTGATCCGTTAAGTAAAAATTATGGTTCAGATGATCAAAATTTATTTGAAATGTTAAAAGCTTATCAACTTGAGGATGGTGGTTTTATGCATTCAGAAACATATGATGAAGAAAATCCAACCGCAAAACCAGATGAGTCTAACTCAATGGCAAGTGAACAAGCACTTTATGCTATAACCTCAATGCTACGTTATTATCAGGGAGCCCGTTCGTTATATGATTTTAGAGAAGACATGTCAGCAGAGTTAACAGCTAATATTAGAAATATAGAAAACGATATTAAACACATAACAGATGAAACAGATAACGAAACTTTAAATGAAATTTATGAAAATTACTTAGATATACCTCCAGAAGAACGTTCTTATGTGAGTAACTATGCATTACTTTCAGATGCTTTAATAGATGCAGGAGTTCAAGTGGAAATAGAGCCTTACGATGAATCAATGGAAATTAATTCATCAGGCAAAGGAACTGTTACTCATTTAATGGATGATGCAAATAAACGACAGAAAAAAACAATCTTTACAAATGCAGATGCTAAACGAACAGATAAAGTAGTTAAAGAAAAATCAACAGAATATGAAGCGGAAGTTGTCACGTTAATAAATATTTTAGAAACTGCTGAGAATAAATCTGATTATCAAACTGAATTAACATTACTAAGAGATAAAAAGAAAGAAATTGATGCATTAAAAGAAAAAGTTAAAGAAATTGATCAATTAATTATGAAAGAACTCTATCCATTTGAAACAATAACGACTCAAGATGAGGCTGTTGTTCAAGAGATTCAAGATCAATACAATACCTTAACACCTTATGATCAAACCAATATTCAAAATTATGAAGACGTCAAAAAAGCTGAAACACAAATAAATAATTTAAAACGTGCCAAACTGATTAAAATAATTGGTGCTATTTTAGTCATTGCTTTAGTGAGTTATCTTATTTATAGACATAAAAAACGTAAAAGTGAAAAATTAAAACAAAAAATGTTAGATGAAAATTAATAAGGAGGCGATAAGATGCGAAAAGATATACTAATTGTAGGATTTGTCGCATTACTTATCGCTGTTTTATTTTCAGGGACCAAAATTCAAACGGTGGAAGAATATTATCAAACGCATATAGATGATATTACAGAAGACTCAGACACAATTTTTATAACAATTGAAGCTCAAACATTATTAAACAATAAGGAAAATTTAGATCCAGAATTAAATGATGACAAATATGTACCTGAAGATGGAATGATTTTGGAGAAATCAGAATACGTCTTAAGAAAAAATGACACGGTGTTTGATGTATTAAAGCGAGCGACACGGCATAATAAAATCCATTTAGATTTCCAAGGTGCAAGTGAGAGCTCATTTAAGAGTGCTTATATTAAAGGAATTAATCATTTATATGAATTCTCATGCGGTAATTTAAGTGGATGGATGTATGAGGTGAATGGAAAGTATCCGGAATATGGGGTTAGTCGTTATGAATTAGATGATGGTGATGATATTGCCTTTCGTTATACGTGCGATTTAGGACGTGATTTGGACCGAGAGATCAATTAAAAGAGGAGGATTAAATGTATGAAAATTTTTGCGTCGATTCATCCGGTCGTTTTATTTATTTATTATATATCCGTTATATTTATAACGATGTTTATGATGCATCCTGCTATTTTAATTTTATCATTAATCGGCGCTTTAATGTTTTTCGTTATGCTTGAACCAACCAAACAATTCATCCGTGATATTGGATTTTATGCTTTAGTATTTTTGTTAATTGCAATCACGAATCCAATATTTGTTCATCGAGGAGAAACGATTTTATTTTTCTTAAATGATAATCCCGTAACCAAAGAAGCATTTATTTATGGTGTTGTTATTGCAACCTTACTTATTGCGATTATTTTTTGGAGTAAGTCTTATACATTGTTAATGACATCAGATAAGTTCATTTATTTATTTGGTAAAGCTATCCCCAAATTATCGTTAATCATTTCAATGGCTTTAAGATTTATTCCTTTATTAAAAACACAAATGAAAAAAGTAAATCAAACACAAAAAACATTAGGTATTTATACGAGTAAAAGTATGATAGATCGGCTATTAAGCGGTATACGAACTTTTAATAGCTTACTTACTTGGTCGTTTGAAAATTCAATTATTCAAGCTGATTCAATGAAAGCACGTGGTTATGGCTTAAAGGGACGTACACATATTTCTTTATTTAAATGGAGTTTTCGTGATTATTGGTTGCTAGCGATAATCGGTGGCATTTTTTTAGTAGTGATGTATTTAAATATAAAAGGCGTTTATCAATTTACATATTATCCACTCATTTCAACGTTTAACTTCTCAATTAAGCATATATTTGAATTAGGTATTATTTTTATCCTAATGATCTTACCAACATTAATCGAAGTAAAGGAGAGTTTGCAGTGGCGTTATTACAAATCAAAAATTTAACATTTTCTTATCCAGAAACTCAAACGCCGGTATTAAATGATATAAATTTAAATATAAATGAAGGTGAATTCATTGTTTTATTTGGTGAATCGGGTTCTGGCAAAACAACGTTACTTAAACTACTCAAAAATGAACTGGCACCTCATGGCGAAAAAACTGGAACAATTACTTATAATGGTACAAAAATTAATGAGTTATCAGAACGTGTATCAGCAAGTGAGATTGGATATGTGATGCAAAACCCAGAATCACAAATTGTCACGGATAAAGTTTGGCATGAATTAAGTTTTGGTTTAGAGAATTTAGGTGTAAAGTCATCAGTTATCCGAAGACGTGTTGGTGAAATAGCTAACTTTTTTGGCATTCATACCTTATTTAGAAGTAAGACAACCGATCTTTCAGGTGGGCAAAAACAACTATTAAATCTTGCTTCAATTATGGTCATGCAACCTCATATCCTTATTTTAGATGAACCAACGTCCCAACTAGATCCGATTGCTGCAACAAATTTTATTAATACATTAAAAATGTTAAATGAAGAATTAGGACTTACGATTATTCTTGTTGAACATCGATTAGAAGAAGTTTTGCCTTTAGCAGACAGAGTGATTTTATTGGAGGATGGGAAATTACTTCTTGAAAATAAACCAGAATTGATTGGACAAACATTAATGCAATTCAATGACAATCATCACATGTTTCGAGCTTTACCAACGTCGATTCAAGTTTATCATGGACTTGGAAATAGGAATATAAGCCCGTTAACTATTCGTGAAGGTAGATTATTTTTAGAACAAAACTATCATTCTGTCACATCTGATTTGAGTGAAGGTGAAAATTTGTATAAAGACCCAGTAATCGAATTAAAAGAAGTTTATTTTCGTTATGAACGAGATTTACCAGATGTGTTAGCAAATGTTGATTTGACGATTTTTCAAGGTGAGATTATCAGTATTTTAGGTGGGAATGGATCAGGAAAAACGACGTTATTAAATGTCATGTCTGGAACATCTAAAGCATATCGTGGAAAAATAAATATTAACAATAAATCAATTAAAAAATATAAAGATGCTGAATTATATCGTCATAATTTAGCGGTATTACCACAGGATCCACAAACAGTTTTTATTAAATCAACGCTGCGTGATGATTATAGAGAAATAATGAAAGTGCTTGATTATAGTAAAGAACATATGGAAAAAGAAATAAATAATGTGTCTGTTCAATTAGATATTGCTCATTTGTTGGATGCACACCCTTATGATTTAAGTGGGGGTGAACAGCAAAAAGCAGCCTTAGCTAAAATATTACTTTTAAAACCTAGGATATTATTTTTAGATGAACCAACGAAAGGAATTGATGCTTTTTCAAAAGATGTACTTCAACAAATTATTAAAGAGTTACAAGGAAATGGATTGACCATTATTTTAGTGACACATGATATAGAATTTGCAGCTTCTGTGTCTGATCGCGTTGGTTTATTTTTTGATTCAGACATGATTTCACTTGATACACCTGTTAGATTTTTTGCAGAAAATAGCTTCTATACGACTGCTGCAAGTCGCATGTCACGCCATCTCTTTGATTATACAATAACAAAAGACCAAATCATTGAAACGTGTGAACAGCAAAATGAATAAACAAATGTTGAATTATATTATTTTATTATTACTTGTGCCTTTAACTATTTTTGTCGGCGTCACTATTTTTGATGATCGAAGCTATGTTTTTATTTCATTTATGCTTGTTATTTTAGCATTAATTCCGTTTTTAATGTCATTTGAAAATAAAGAAGCAAATACACGTTATATGATTATTATTGCTATTTTAGTTGCTTTATCTGTTGTCGGTCGTTTTTTATTTGCTGCTATTCCAGCATTTAAACCAGTTACAGCAATTGTCGTTATTGCAGCGATATTCTTTGGTGCTGAAGCTGGCTTTTTAGTCGGTGCTTTATCAGCTATTATTTCTAATATCTATTTTGGCCAAGGGCCTTGGACGCCTTTTCAAATGTTTTCTTGGGGAATGATTGGTTTTATAGCAGGCCTTCCAAAAATGCGTCAATACTTGAGAAAGAATCGTGTAATACTTTTACTATATGGTATTTTTGCAGGTGTTATTTATTCGTTAATGATGGATGTGTGGTCGGTACTTTCGATCGATAATGTCTTTAATTTTAAACGTTATTTAACGGCTATTACAATATCGACACCATTTATGATGATATACGCCGTTTCGAATGTGATTTTTTTACTTTTAATTATTAAACCAATTGGTGAGAAGTTGGATCGAATTAAAATGAAATATGGAATTTAAGTAGGAGGAATAAAGATGACAAAATCTGAACAAGTCATAGAAGAAATAAAAAAAGTTATTATTGGAAAAGACGAAGTAGCTAAGAAAATATATATGACGATGCTTGCAGAAGGACATATTTTACTTGAAGATATACCCGGTGTAGGTAAAACGACAATCGCTCTTGCATTTAGTAAAGTGATGGGACTTGATTTTAATCGTATTCAATTCACCCCTGATGTTGTTGCTTCAGATGTTTCAGGTTTTACAATGTATGATAAAGATAAAGAAGAGTTTATCTTCAAAGAAGGAGCTGTGATGACAAATCTTTTATTAGCAGATGAAATTAACCGGACAACAAGTCGTACACAAGCAGCGCTTCTTGAAGTTATGGAAGAAAGAAATGTCACCGTTGATGGGTATACCTATCCATTACCTCAACCATTTAATGTGATTGCGACACAAAACCCAATTGGTTCATACGGCACACAAGTTTTGCCACAATCACAACTGGATCGATTTATGATTAAAACAAGTATTGGCTATCCTGATTTTGAAAGCCAAGTTGAAATCTTACGTGATCGTCAAACAGCTCAGCCTTTAGATCAGGTGAATAAAATTATTACTCGCGATGAATTACTTGAACTTCAAAAAGAAGTTACTAATATTTATGTCGCAGACCCTATCTTAAGATATATTACTGAATTAACTGAAGCCACGCGTCAGCATCCTTTAATCGTTCAAGGCGTAAGTCCGCGTGGCGCACTGGCGCTTAGTAAAATGGCTAAAGCACATGCTTATTTATCAAACAGAGAATACGTCATTGCTGAAGATGTTATTGCTATATATAGTGATGTCTGTAATCATCGACTGATTTTAAACCAAAAATCTAAGGTAACTTATGATAGTTCTCATGACTTATTAGAAGCTATTTTAAAAGATATAAAATTACCTGAAATCGAAACAGTGAGTATAAAATAAAGGAGGTTAATCATGCTACAATCAAGAGTTTTTGGTGTGATATGGCTTGTTTTTATGATTACTTTTTTTATTTTTGATGATAGTTATTTAGGGTTATTGCTACTTATATTAACAAGTGTAATAAGTGTATTGCTCGTTTTAAATATGACGTTTACTAAAAATAAACTAATTTTCGATATAGAAACTAAAGGGACTGTTCATAAAAATGAACCAGGTAAATTAACGATCCAAGTTAGAAATAAAAGTTTACTACCGATTTCTAAAGTAGAGTTTACTTTAGAATTTGAAAATAAATTGACACATGAATTAGAAACAAAACAGATTGCTTTTAGTTTAAATAGTAAAGGAATCGAATCTATTAATTTAGCTATAAGTAGTAAGTATTGTGGAAAAGTTCATATATCAATTAAAGACATACGTTTTTATGATTTTTTAGGTATATTTACCCGTTTAATCGACCAACATTCACAGTCAGAATTATTTATTTTGCCTGAAGTTTATCCAATAAAATTTAGTATAGATGAAATAAATGCAGGGTTTGCTAATAGTGAAACCAATGCGATCAATCGACGTGGAACAGATGGCTTAGAAGTGTTCGGTATTAAAGAATATAGTCCTGAAGATGATTTAAAACATGTCCACTGGAAATTAACAAGCAAATTTGATGAATTAATTGTTAAAGAAATGACTGAAGCGGTTAATTATACATTTTTGATTCTAATTGATTTTAACTTAAAAAAATCAGGCGATAAAAATGACCCAGCAATAATTGATGCAATGATAGATACATTCATCTCAACTTCAGAAGCATTACTAGCTAAAGGATATGAACATTCAATCGGCTGGTTAAATAAAGAAGCTGATGTTATTCAAGTGGAAAACGTTTCTTCAACCGATCAATTAACATTTTTATTGAAACAAATTTTATTATTAGAACAAACAGAAAATAAGATGTCTTTATTAGAATATTTTACTGATTCCACTTTGCAAGAGTATTTTTCACATCTTATTTATTTAACTTCTGAAAAGGGACATGAAACAACATCTAAAAAATTCGTGCAAACTGAAATAATTGAACGAGCTTGTTATTTAAATCAGAATCATCATGCTAATGATTTTATTTACACACCAGAAGCAATGACTGAAGATTTATATGAACTTTCGATTTAAGGAGCATAAGCATGACAAAAAATAATATTAAAGTCAACATACAGGAAAAAAATATAACTAAGCAATCAACTTTTGTTAATTCATTAAGTGAATTTTTTATTGTGAGTTTCTTTTACTTAATAAGCGTTTTAGCATTTTTAGATGCTTTTAAATTTCCTGATGTATCGTTTTATGGCGTGTTTATCGGTTTTTTACTTATCACTTTTTTAGTGTTTGTTAAAAATAAAAACATAAAAACATATGGTAGTATAGGTTTTTTATTATTAATCACTTTATTATTTATAATGTTAAATAAGTATACGATGAATGGATTACTTTTAAGTTTAAATCATTTTGCAGATGTTGTTGGTGCACAAACAACTCACTTATTGCCACAGTATAAAATATTAATTCAACCTGAATCATTTAAATTAGCTCTTAATTTATTTATGATATACCTATTTCTGTTAGTTAGTTATATGAGTTATTTAATTGTAAATAAAAATTTATCGTCTCTTATTTGGGTATTGATAATCGTTATATTATTTGCTCAATTAGTGACAGGTATACATATTAATATGTATTTAAATATTGGTTTATTTTTAGCAAGCTTACTTATTATTAATCGATCATTTATTCATAAAAAAACTTTCAAATCTCAATTGAGAAAGAGTAGTAATAATATAGCTTTAGTTATAGGTATGATTTTAACTTGTATTTTTGTAGGAACGCTTTTAATCGCTTTTGCAATACAACCTCAAGCAAATTATGAAAAAAGTGCATCCATTGATACTGTTAAAGAAAAAACAAGTGATAAAGTAGATGATTTACGCTATGAAAAAAACGCACCAGATTCATTGACACGAGGTGACTTTTTAAAATTAAATGAATTAAAATTAACAAATTTAGAAGCATTAGAAGTCGTTATGGAAGAACCAACCCCTTATTACTTGAAAGGATTTGTTGGTGCAGATTATTCAAGAAACAAATGGTCTGAATTATCTAATGAGGCAATATATGAAAATCATGGCCTTTTTTATTCATTAAATGAATCTGGATTCACTCCGTTAAATCAACTTAGTATTGTAGATGAGATAACAGATGAAGGAGATAATCAAACAGATAGTCAACAGATGTCGATAAATAATATAAATGCTCATAGTAAATATTTGTATACACCATATGAAATAACTGACACATTTAAAGAAATAGATGAATTACATTATTTTAATGAAAGTCATCTAATTTCAAAAAACTTTAAAGGTAAGCGTCATTATTCTTTTAATGTAAGTAAAGATTTAGTGACACATTATCCAGCGATTGCAAATCGGCTTTATGAAAATAAAAATCAAGACGGCGTAAAATCTTATTTAAATCAAGAAGCATATTATAATCAATATGTTTATGATTATTATACTGAATTACCAGAAGAAATAGAAAATCTATTAGGCGTTCATTTTGGAAAGAAGCATGAAGATGAAACGCATATCGCTTATGAACAAGCTATTAATCAAGTAACAGAATATTTAAATGAAACGATTGATTATAATGAAAATCCAAAAAAATTAAATAAAAATCGTGATTTTTTATCATATATTATAGAAGAATCAAGAGAAGGATATGCACCACATTATGCAACGACGGGGACTTTATTGTTTAGATATTTAGGGATTCCCGCAAGATATGTAGAGGGATACTTAGTAACACCAGATATCATTAAAAATAAAGAGCCATTTGATAAATTAACAATCACAGGGAAAGAAGCCCATGCTTGGACAGAAATTTATTTTGATCAAGTTGGTTGGATCCCTATTGAAGTGACACCAGAATATGAAGACGTCATGCCGGAAACTGATTTGACAGATTATCCAAAAGAGAAAGGTTTAGAAGAAAATCACTTATCAGATGAGTCTGGTAACGTAAAAAGGGAAGATATTTCAGATTCTAATGAAAATAATACTGAAAACGATTATATCTTAACTGAAGATTTAGAAAAAGATCAACCTCATTTCTTAATATATTTATTAATGTTGTTATTAATTGTGATTATCATTTTATTGTTAGTTTATCTTATTTACTTAATTAAAAAACGTCTAGAGTTACGAAAATTAATTAAAAGTTTTACAGGAAATGATTTAAATAAATCAACGACACGCCTTACCTCTTATATTCTTTTCATATTACATTATATAGGGATTAAAGAGCGAAAGGGATCAATTAGAGAATATGAAAAAGATGTTGAAAATATATTTGGGCCAGAATTAGCTAAAGAATTTAAAGATGTTCTCAAGATAAATGAACGAGCCGTTTATAGTGGAAAACAAACATCTGAAATAGACCATAAATTTGTCCTTGAATACAAAGATAAATTACTACGTAAAATAATAGAAAATAAAAATATTTTTCAAAAAATAAAAATGCGTTTTAGAGATTTCATATACTAAAAAAAGTGTTCATGAGAATTTTTGATATGATCCCCCTAAAGTAGACAGTTAAAAAACAAAACTACTTTGAGGGGGTTTTCTTATGTGTTCTAATAATAAACATACAGTTGAAGAACTTGAAAAACATATTCAACTTTTTCTTAAGGAAAACGTCAGTTTTCAAGAACTTAAAAATAATTATGGTCTATTATTAAGTCAAACAGTCTTTAGAAGGAAGGTTTTTATGTTCCAAGAACACGGCCTTGAAGGTATTCGTTCGAATACCACCAACAATCATTATAGTAAACCCTTTAAAAATGCTGTTGTTGAAGAACATTTAAAATCAGGCATTTCTGTAAGTGTTTTAGCTTGTAAATATAATATTCCATCCGAGAGTACTTTAAGAACTTGTATAATCAAGTATAATAAGGGGAAAGACTTCAGAGTTGACTCTGAAAAATCCGAGGTGTATACAATGACTGGCAGAAAAACATAACGTTTCTTATAATAATATTTATTCATGGGTTCAGAAATATAAAAAACATGGCCCTGACGGTCTTGTAGATAGATGTGGCCGTCGTAAACTAGATTCGATTCAAACAGATGAAGAAAAGTTAAAAACTAAAATTGCTGCATTAAAAGCACGCAATGAATATTTAGAAACGGAAAATACAGCTTTAAAAAAATTAAAAGAAGTAGAAAGAGAGCTGATACTAGGCAAACAAAATATGAAACAGAATACCAAACGATAAAAAACTCACACAACAAGGATTTAAAGTAACACTCTTGTGTAAATCTTTAGGCATTAGCTGTGTGAGATATTATAAATGGTTAAATCGTAAGCCAACAAAATCAGAAAAACATTTAAAATATTTAATTGATTTAATTTTACATGTATACCACGAACATAAAAGTATTTACGGTTATCGACGCATAACGATTTATCTCAATCATTTTTTAAATGCCAAAGTTAATCACAAATGTGTCCATCGATTAATGCAGTTACTCGAATTAAAGGCCGTTATCCGTCGGAAACGTTATCATTATAAATATCATTCCCCACAACATGTCACAGAGAATATACTTGATAGAGTGTTCGATATTGATTATAAGTCAAAGGAGGTACTTCTAACTGATATCACGGAAATTTAAATATGGAAATCACTCAAAAGCTTATCTTGGTGCTATATTAGATTACAAGGATAATCAAATTGTCGCATTTAAATTGTCCGACCATAAGAACAATGCTTTAGTTAATGACACCGTCTCTCAAATCAAAGATTTAGTTATACGAACGAAAACACTTCTACACAGCGATCGAGGCTTCCAATACACGTCGAATCATTTTAAGGAATACATTGAGAAAAACGGGATTATCCAAAGCATGTCACGTGTTGGTAAATGCATCGATAATGGTCCTATGGAAAACTTTTGGGGAATTATCAAAGAGGAAATGTATCAACTGAGGACTTATAAGACATTTAAAGATTTAGAGCAAGATATTAAACGCTATATTGACTTTTATAATAAACAACGCGTCACATTAAAAATGGGATTGAAAATCCCTACATAAAAAAAGCCATGTACGCAAGGCATACATGGCAGAAAAAACTTATTTATTTATATGTCTACTTGACAGGGGGGCAATTCATTTTCTCATGAACGCTTTTTTATATAAATTTAAACTTCTACGTTCATTTTACCTTCATCAGATAAAGCTGCAATAACTGATCCACGAACAATTACTCCAAGCAATCTACCATCTTCGACAACAGCAATTGGAATAGGTGCATCATGGATAATGTTAAATATCTCATTCATTGGC
>Ga0079226_10001235_pt1 | contig 19479 bp, 19 predicted proteins | sample Poulit2014_FD_76345 | JGI IMG/M metagenome (GOLD analysis project Ga0079226, IMG submission 76345) | Agricultural soil microbial communities from Georgia to study Nitrogen management - Poultry litter 2014 | ecosystem: Environmental > Terrestrial > Soil > Agricultural land | place: USA: Georgia... | reverse complement strand
TAATTTCATGAACGCTCATAGAGATTCCTCAATCAACAAAATAAAAACGGCTACCGACAACAGCGGCGCAAAGAATAGCGGGTATTCTAACTGATTAAGGCGAGGTTAGTTAAAGCTATCGGCTAAATAAAACAAACCCGGCGCTCGGGCCGGGTTGTGTGAGGGGTTTACTGATAAACGGCTTGCTTGCCAAATTCAAGGCAGAGCAAATAGTACACACACGCTCTATATTTATTGCGGTTAGAACGACCTAAAGTATCAATGACTTTATCGATGGCTTCGTCTAACTTTGGGCTGTCTTCTAAACCTAGTTTTTTAATGAGGTAGTTCTTTTTAACGGTGGCTAGTTCGCTAGCATCCGAAGAGGCAACTGTGGAAGAGTCAGCATTATAAATGGAAGGTCCCAAACCAACGGTAACCTTTGTTAGCAATTCGCGGTCCACTTTCACGCCAGCTTCTGTTAATTGCTCAACGTATTTTTCAATGAGTTGTTCTCTTTTGTTCATAATGATTAACTTTCCGGCTGTTATTATATATTTTTTCGCCTATCCCTTATGGCGGGAAACTAGCGCCCTTTACTTAAATACAGCTACCAATAAACACTTTATACGAACCAATGTAAACAGCCCTTTGCATAATTTTGCAGTGTGTTTACACAAGCAAGCGGTTCTGCCACGCATAAAAAAAGCCCGCTACCTGAGTAGCGAGCCTTCTTGGTTGCTTTTCGTGTTACTTATTTACTTTGAAAAGCTTTGGCCTGTCTTCACCTTCTACATCTAGGAAGCCTGCCAATCCTTTTTCCATACGGGATAAGGCGTGGTCCACAAGAATGTAGCGGCCGGGTACATCCACCTGGAACTCAACCATGGCTGCGCTACCAGGCCCGACAGTTACTGTTTGCACTCCTTGGCTTGGCTCTGTGATTAAATCACCATCACGGAACACACGGTCGAAGATTTCACCAATAACGTGGAAGCTAGAGGTACGGTTAGGGCCACCCACACCGAAGAAGATACGCACTTGCTCATCCACTTTTGCTTTCATGATATGAGTTTTAGTCAGTGCATTCACGGTGCCGTTGAAAGAGTAGTGGCTTGGGTTTTCATCCAACAAGCGAGTGAGAGAAAACTCATGCGCGCCCTTTTGTCCGAAATCTTGCGTGGTGTAGAGCTCGCCCTGCATCACGTAGAACTCGCGATCCACTTTTTCTAGGCCGCCTTCTGGTTCAATTAAGATCAAGCCGTACATACCATTGGTGATATGCTGAGCCACCATCGGTGTGGCACAGTGGTATACAAACAAACCTGGTGCCATCGCTTTAAAGGTAAAGCTCTTGGTTTCACCTGGTGCCACTTGTGTTACTGCAGCACCGCCACCTGGGCCTGTTACGGCGTGGAAATCCACAGAGTGAATGTGATCACTGTCTTCAGCGTTTGTAAGCTCAACTGTAATCTCATCCCCTACACGTGCACGCACCATTGGGCCGGGTACAGTGTCGTTAAAGGTCCAGTATTTGTAGGTGCTGCCGTCGGCGAGCTGGCCTACTAATTCAGTGGTTTCTAGTTTTACCACTATAGATTTAGGTGCACGGTCGCCCACAGGTTCGCCCACTTCGGTGGGGTCTTTAGCAATTTCTTGCCCTGTTGGGGCCGACGCTACTTCGCCTTCACCAATAATCATGGTGCCGATCATACCTGCTGCCACGTGGCCGGGTAAGGTACAAATATAGTCGTGCTCACCTGATTTACCCACACGGAAAACCGTAGCGGTAGCGGCACCTTTGCCGCTGATTTTATCAGACTGTGCATTGAAATCTGGCACTGCAATATCGTGAATAGCGCCATCGCCGTTCACTAAGTTAATTTGCACTACAGAATTTTCAGGCACTTTTAAATCTGGGTTTACTTGGCCTTTAATCTTTCCTGTTTCACCAATAAAAACGAGCTTACCGTCGTGAATATCGGTACGCAGCGTAAAGGTGACATCCGGACGAATGGTCACATCTTCGCTAGTATTTGCCACCGCTGTTGAGCTGAACGCAAGCAGCCCCGTAAACAGCGCTATCAACATAGCCGTTACATATCTAATACGCATTATTGCGACTCCTTGTATTGCGTTATCGTAGATTCCCACCGCCGCAACCTCTGCCTAGTTGCAAACAGTTAGAGGATTGGCGTGAAAATCGGTTTACCTACGAACCTAAGATAACCCACAAGCGCACCCCATGCTGTTTTCTTTTAAAATACGCTTGATATTCATCAAGGACGCAAATATGTGCTTGTTATTTAAGCACATATGAAAAAGGGCCCTCATGGAGAGCCCTTATAAAACGTGATGCAGCAGGTATAAATTATTTACGCGGCGCTAAATTAGAACGCGCTCGCAACTCTTCAACAGGCACAGCAGGCGGCCTCGTCTGTTGATCATATTGCCGCTCTTCTACAGGCGCATTAAGTGCCTTCGCTAAGGCGCTATAGCATGTTTGAAAAGCAGCCAGTGTCCATTGCCCATATACCGTATGCCCGCCTTCATAAGCTTGCTCTTGGTATTCCTCATACGTGGTGACATAACCCATATATTCATTGCAGTAGGTGCAAATAACATGGCGCTCATTCTCATCCGTGGGTAATTGCTTCGCAATGGCTGCCAATAAACGACGGCCCGCCACAGTGGTAAATTCGCCTGGTGCACAGGTAAGCGTAATATTCCCCAAACGCACCATTTGTAATGGCAGTACAGAAGGCACTAACGGGCTTTTGTTTAAAGCTCCTGCACTGGCTTGGCGTTTAATTTCGGCCACGAGTGGGTCGACAAACCCAGGCATAGGGACTTTAGTAAGCCGGCTATCGAGCACTCTCTTGCGCTCATCTTCCATCACAATGTCTTTAGGCCCTTGGCTCGCATACAGCTTTTGATAGTACTCGCGCACTGCAGGGTTACTGCTGTTCAAGCGGCGGCGTTTAGCCCTACGTGCTAAAAACGCTGCCCCTTTCCCTAGAAAACTATGCATGCCTGGGCCATCCACGCGTGTACCACGGAAGAATGATACCCCGTGGCAAGGTGGGGTGGTAAAAGCATTATCGCGGCCATTGGCGAATTCTGGGCTTGCGTGCTGATCACCCATATCCACATAGGTCAGCACGCCATCGAGCGCACCTGTTATAGGCAACGCGGTGTCCTTGGCCATCATTGCTAATGCATGGTCGCTCTGTTTGCGCCCATTCTCTTGTGCGTAGGCGTATTCTTTTTCGCCGGTTAACGCTTTACGACGTTTGATATCACCCGGCCCAATATAGTGCGGCGATACATCGCCACAGGTGCCTTGTGCAAAAATAGCCACGGGCGCCTCTGCTCCCTCTGCTGCCAATGCTTGTTCTGCATAAAGCGCAGCGTATCCTTTGTTATCGCCATCGTGGTTAGACAAAGACGAACCCAAACAGGTGGCGTGCACCCCAAACAAAGACAGCAGCGCTTCTACTTTACCGGCACGGCGAAATTCAATGAGGTGCATGGTTCTATCTAGCGCCAGGTGTGTTTCTAGCTCGCTATAACGGGTTACATCTGGGTTACGGTTATAAGCATCCAGTGAACGGTTCCATGCCACGGGCACTTCATCGGCAATAGCGGCACTACTGAAGAACAGCTCTGTGGGGGCCGCTGCAGCTTTAGCAGCCAATATAGATGCCACCGTAGTGGCCACAATAATGTCCACATGGTCTTGACGGAAACCGGGGGTAACTAAGTTATACATGGCCTCATTGGCACAACCTCCCGGGCCGGAGTGGGTATGGGTGCAAGTCAGCACTAGGCGAGTTTCATCCCAGCTATCGCCCCATTCCTTTTGTAGGGCAGCCACTACCCCTTCGCGCATGGCGTACGTTACGTAGCCTAAATCTAAACAAGTATAAATAAGGGGGGCACCCTCTTGCTCTGCAATATAAAAAGTGCGCGCCTGCAACGGATTGCGCACACCATATGCGCGATGATTTGGATTACCATACCCATGCATGGCATAGCCTCTTGGCTCAATCGCTAACTCTTTTTTGCTCCATCCTGCTACGTACATAACGCTCGCCTCTTTATGATTATTTTATTTGTGCCAAGCATATATTCGTACGAACGTACCATACAAACACCCTGGCCCAACTTACGGGGCACTGCTGCCAATTTCACTCATTGTTGATGTGTGTCAGCCAAGGCAATGGCTTTATCTTGCATCCATCGTTTAGGATGGCTCCTCATCACTTTACATTACAAGAAGCAAGGCATGTCACGCACTTATGTTATTACGGGTTCAGGCTCGGGCATTGGTAAAGCCACTGCTAATATTCTACGTGAACGCGGCAACACCGTGGTGGGTGTGGATTTAAAAAATGCAGAAGTGATTGCTGATCTTTCCACCCCTGCAGGGCGCCAGCAAGCGGTTCAAGAAGTGTTAAGCCACACCCCAAACATTGATGCCATTATTGCTTGCGCTGGCATCTCTGCTCCCAAAGCCCTTACCGTGGCCATCAACTATTTTGGCGTAACCGAGTTTGTGGAAGGGCTAGTACCCACCTTGGTTAAATCGGCAGCACCACGCATCGCCATCATTTCTTCAGCTGCCTCTTTGCAGCCTAACTCTGCAGAATTGGTGAATGCTTTACTTGAAAACGACGAACCTAAGGCACTAGCCATTGGCGAGCAATTAGCACAACAAGGGGCAAAAACCGGTTACTTAAACTACCCGTCTTCTAAACGCGCCATTTCGCGCTGGATCCGCCAAGTGGCCACCACCGAGCGTTATGCGGGGCAACACATTCCCATTAACGCAGTGGGGCCTGGCGTGGTGATTACAGAAATGACTAAAGAATTGCTAGCCTCTGAAGAAACTAGAAAAGGCATGGACGAAGGCATGCCCATGCCATTGAATTACCATGCACGCGATGTGGATGTGGCTAACCTGCTTATTTGGCTAACCTCTGTGGAAAACACCCATGTAACGGGCCAAACCATTTTCATTGATGGCGGCGCCGATGTGGTAATGCGTGGCGATGATATTTGGTAAACCGCTACCACGTTGCATGAGCTTGTAAAGGCTTATGCAACGTTAGCCCACATCGGGTAACGCCCCTATCACCACCGCTAATTGTATGGCAACAATGCCCGCCCCAGCGCAAAGCACCAGCCCTAAAGCCACCGCACCCCCTTGCACCCGATAGCCACCGTTGGGGTGCAGCTGCCGCACTCGCCACACGAGCAAGGCGGGCAACAACAACGACAACACCGCCAAGGCCACCGCAGCAAACCCTAATGCAAATACGAAACCCTGCGGGAAATAAAGTGCAAAGGCTAACGGTGGTAAAAACGTCACTAACCCAGTGCGTACTCGGCCTGCAAAGTGACGCCCATGGCGAAATATTTGTGCTAAGAAATCAAACAACCCTAAAGACACGCCTAAGAACGAAGTGGCTAACGCTAGGCCAGCAAATATTCTTACCGCCATTTCCACATAGGCAGTAATTCCTTTTAATGCTGTGAGTAGCCCGTTTATGCCTCTCGCTTTCTCTAATACCGCCAAAAACACTTGGCTTTCTACCACACCTAAAGTGGCTAACTGCCAAAGTAAGTACACAAACAATGGTATGGCACTGCCCCACACAAATACCCGCTTAAGCTTAGCCACGTCACCATGCATATAACTCACAATGCTTGGGATGCTGCCATGGAAGCCAAATGAAGTGAAAATAATGGGAATAGCGGCTAACACCAATGCTTGCTGTAGGGGTTTTTCTAACAGAAATTCACCACGCACATGGGGCAACAGAAGGGCGAGCATTAGCAGCAAAAAGAAGATTTGTGCCGCAAATAAAAAGCGATTTACTATGTCCACCGAATGTGTGCCTAGCGTTACCACCCCACCGCCAATAATAGCAAATAGCACTATCCCTAAATATTCAGGTGCCTGAGCCCAACCGAGCTGCGCCAAAAACAAATTAACAATGTGCCCGCCTCCCACTAAATAGGCGGCAATAAGTGCGTAGAGCAAAAACGGCATCGCAAGGTTAGCGGCCCACTGCCCTGGGCGGCCAAGATAATAATAGGCCAAAGCACTCAGCCCTTTGTGCGGCGAGTGATATTGATAGACTTCCACCATTAAGAGTGCTGTGTAGCTCATTAACGCCCACAAACCAAACAACAGCACCACCGTGGTGACGAACCCCACACCGGCGGTGGCAATAGGCATGGCTAACATACCTGCACCCAGTGCTGTGCCCGCCACAATGCCCATGCTACCTAATTCACGATATTTCACGCCCACCTCGGCTAGATAATTGCGCCAACACTACTCGTGAGCGTCGGTGTTGTTTAATTTAGCCAGCTGTATCTCCGCCATGGGATGCTCTAATTCTTCTGCGCGCTCAAACCAAGGCACCGCCTCCGCAGAACCCTCTTTCATATAATGCATCCCCACTTGGTAGGCTGCTTTAGCATCACCTTGTTCGGCGGCTAAGCGCAAGAAACGCAAACCTTCGAACTTCGCACCGGGCTCTTGCCCTTTGTAATACAACAAATGTCCATAAAACGCCTGCGCTTCGCGATGGCCTGTGGCTGCCATGCGTGCGTATTGGGTTTGCATCCACCCCCAAACACGTGCATTTTGCTGCGCCCAGCGCTGCCCAAATAAACGCCGCGCTAACCAATAACCAAGCCTAGCTCTTAAAATTGACCACATAGTTACCTCCCAAGAGGTGTAATGAAATGACCGCATGATAAAGATTGCAGCAAGGGGTTGCACCTTTGCTGCGAACGGTTTGAGTTAGCCCATCCATGCCTACTTGCTTAATCACTCAGCACACAAGAAAAAAAGCGGCACTTGCGCTAATATAGCTTTCTTTTTAGCCGCACTGCGTGTTTCCTCGGAACGCCTGCATCCGCTTCTATTAAAAGAGTGCTTTACCTTGAAATTTTTAAGCTTTGCGCTTGTGTTGGTAATTGCGCTAGCCGGCCTTCTTAGCCCGCAGACACCGCCACCACTCTTTCCTTACATTGGCTTTGTGCTGCATTGCTGCGGGTTCATCCTCATCGCCTTAACCGCACGCATGGCTTTTCCACAGGTACGAACTTTATGGTTCTGGAGTATTTTATTCGCCAGCGCCTTTTTAGCTGAATTCATTCAGCTGTTACAACCCCTGCGTGGCTTTAGTTGGCACGATATTCACGCCAACTTACTTGGCGTGCTGCTCGCTGCTATCATGCGGCAATTATTTTTCTCTTTACAGCGACTTTGGCGTCGTCGTTCATCAACGCAGCGCTAAACACACACCCTCGGTAGAGGGTTTTTCTTTTAAAGCCACGGGGTAAATATGGTCACATGGGCGTTAATTAGTTATGTGGTGGTGCTCTCTATTACGCCAGGGCCAAACAACTTATTGCTTGCAGCCTCTGGGGTGAACTATGGTTTGCGCCGCTCTTTGCCCATGGGCATAGGTATCATCGTTGGTGGCGGCATTCAATGCTTTGTAACACTGTTACTATTCAGCCAACTATTTACTTACCTGCAGTTTGTGCGCCTGCCCATCGCTGTGGTGGGGTGCATTTATTTGCTCTGGCTAGCGTGGCGTTTATACAGCGCTAGCGCGCCAAATTCGAACACAAGCAGCGGTAAGCCCATGACGTTTATGCAGGCAGCGCTCTTTCAATGGGTAAACCCTAAAGCTTGGATCATGATGATTAATATGGCGGCGCTATTTATGCCACAGGAGGGGTCTCTTCTCTTCGGCAGCCTCATTATTGGCCTTACCAACAGCATTTCTAGCTACCCTAGTGTGCTGGTGTGGTCTGTACTAGGCGACCGCCTGCGGCTCGCTCTACAAAACCCGCAATACTTACACTACTTTAACGTAGTGATGTCGAGCTCCTTGGCGCTCACCGCACTGTGGTTATTGTGGGATGAGGCGCGCATTGTTTGGTACTCTTTTGCTGCCTAAAGCACCATGGCGGCGGCCCAACCAAACACAAACAAAGGAATATTGTAGTGCAAAAAGGTGGGCACCACTGTGTCCCAAATATGGTTATGCTGGCCATCCATGTTTAAACCCATAGTGGGCCCTAGGGTGGAATCTGAGGCGGGCGAGCCAGCATCGCCCAACGCGCCTGCGGTGCCTACCAAGCACACTGTCGCCAAAGGGCTAAACCCTAGCTGCAACGCTAAGGGTACAAAAATGGCCGCAATAATGGGTACGGTGGAAAACGAAGAGCCAATGCCAAGGGTTACTAACAACCCCACAATTAGCATCATAAAAGCACCGAGTGCTTTGTTAGCGCCAATAATAGTAGTGGCGGAATCAACCAGGGCTTGAATCTCACCAGTTTCACGCATCACTTCGGCAAAGCCAGAGGCCGCGATCATAATAAAACCAATCATCGCCATCATTTTCATGCCTTCAGTGAATACGTCATCGGTTTCTTGCCATTTCACCACGCCAGATAATGAAAACACTAGAAAACCTAATAAGGCTCCCAAAATCATGGAGCCTAGCCACAACTGAATGCCAAAGGCCACCAACACTGCCACTGCGGCTGCGGCTGCGCACAAACTTTTAGGGTTATAGGTAGCTGTATTTTCAACCGCCCCTATTTTATCGGTGCAGAGGTAATGGCGCGGGCGGCGATAACTCACTAAAACAGCCACCAACAACCCACACAACATGCCCAAAGCGGGTATCGCCATGGCCTGCATCACACTCACGCTAGCCACATCGGCGCCGCTCATCGCCACATTCGCTAGCAAAATTTCTTTTAGGTAAATACCCCCAAAACCCACGGGCAAAAACATATAGGGAGTAATGAGGCCAAATGTGAGCACACAAGCCACTAAACGGCGATCAAGTTGTAGGGTGCTCATTACATATAGCAACGGTGGCACTAATAGGGGCACGAAAGCAATATGAATGGGTAAAAGGTTTTGCGAAGAGATAGCCGCTGCAAGTAAGAGCAATATAATGACCCATTTTACGGCTTTAGCTTCAGTTGGATCTTTTCTGCCTATCAGCGCCAATACTTTGTTGGCTAGAGCATTAGCCACCCCAGATTTACCGATAGCCACCGCAAAGGCTCCTAGCAATGCATAAGAAAGCGCCACGGTGGCGCCGCCGCCCAGGCCCTTGTTAAAGGCTTCGAGTGTGGCTTCAACCCCTAACTCTGCTACTAAGCCGCCGCTGATAGCACCTACTATCAACGCCACCACCACGTGCACACGGCACAAGCTCAGCACTAACATTATGGCCACAGCCAACACTACTGCATTCACAGCTTTCCCCAATTCTTTTAAAATAAAGGCGAACTTTGCGGCATGGATGCGCCCATGTCAAAATCTTGCCCTTTACAACCGCAGTGGGCGCTTACTTAGCCTTCACCTACTTACATTTATTCACGTAACCCCTCACAATGCAGCCGCACTTTATTCTGCATGCTGTACTCATCCTTCAACCCCATAGGTGCTTCGTGTTGTTAGCTCTCAGTAACTTATTGGCAGCGCTCTTTCCTATCTTTCTTACTTTTGCTCTTGGGTTTTTACTAGGCAAAAAAATGAATGCTGCACAGGTGCGCTTCGCTAGTTACGGCATCACCCCTGTTATGTGGGGCATTTTGTGGGTGATTGGGGTGAAGTCGGGCGAGGTACTGAGCCACTTCGCACAAGGAGTAGCGGTACTCAAAACAGCCGCAGTGTATGCAGGAAGCACAAGTGCTGCAGTGTTTTTTTCTCTGTGGGCATTGAACAAACCACAACAACCAAGCGCCACTACATCTGTTTGGGCTGCTTTATGGCCACCGCTTAAAGAGTGTTTAATTGCTTTTGGTTTAGTGGCCCTAGGCGTATTTTGCCATCGCTTTGGTTGGCAGCACACCGGCTTCGGCGCCATGTTATTGGATGTGAGTTACTGGCTTTATGCGCTCTTAATTTTAATTGGCATGGAACTGGCCAAAGTGCACATTAACCGTTCATGGTTATCGCCACGCGTGTTACTCATCCCGCTCACTGTCATCACAGCTTCCCTATTAGCCGGCATGGCCATTAGTGTTGTCACCGGTGAGCGCCTCGCTACTTCCTTGGCGCTCAGCAGTGGTTTTGGTTGGTTTAGCTTATCGGGTGCTTTAGCTGGCGAGCACCTAGGCGATGCTTACGCTGGTATTGCTTTGCTTACCGATTTATTTAGAGAACTACTCGGCATTGCCACGGTCTTCTTACTAGGTAATCGCTTTGCAGTAAGTAGTATTGGGGTATGTGGCGCCACAGCAGCTAGCACCACGTTGCCTTTCGTGCGCAGGGCTTATGCTTATGAGTATGTGCCTATCGCACTCGTGAGTGGCCTTGTACTCACCATTACAGCGCCCTTTTTTATGCTCATTTTCATGAGCATTTAACTCGTGCGGCAAACCGTTACAATATCCCCCCCCTTAAGCATTGGAGTGAACGTTGACGTATTTACTGACTGCACCCGTGCAGTTTGAAGAAACCATCAAAAAAAGCCGCTTTCTCACTCAAGTAGTGCCTCTTAACAACAGTGCCGAGGCGAACGAGTACATCGCTGCTTTATCCACCCCAAACGCTAGCCATAACTGTTGGGCCTGGAAAGTAGGCGAGGAATATCGCTTTAACGATGATGGTGAGCCAGGCGGCACCGCGGGGCGGCCCATGCTTGCCGCCATTGAGCATCATCAATTTGATCAGGTATTAGCCGTGTGTACACGCTGGTACGGAGGCATACAGCTCGGCACAGGTGGGCTAGCACGGGCTTATGGAAATGGGGTTAACCAGTGCTTGCAAGATGCGCCTAAAAAGCGCTACGTCGAAAAAGCGCGGCTACAAGGGCACTGCCCTTATAGTGAAATCGCCACACTTCAAGCCCGCTTAGCCGACTTAAAGGCCAGCATCGACAGCGAAACGTTTGGCGCAGAAGGCGCAACGTTTGTTGTTTCTGTATCAGTGGAAAACATTGAAGCGTGCCAACGCCTGTTGCAGGAGCTCACCAGTGGCGCCGAGCAATTTATGTTGTTGGATGAAACAGAGGGTAGCACTAATGCCTAAAAAACACACAACAGTGTCAATATTGCCATGTAACAAGATTGCAACACTGTAAAAATACAAATATTGTAAAAAAATTGTGGCTTAATTTAGTTGTGCACCTTTTAAACTTGTGTTTTATTGTTGCAACCTTGTATTAGGCCTATATAATTCACCTTTGGGTTACTAATAAAATTAGTGGCTTAGATACACTCCCTTAAGCGCTTAGTTAGCTTTTACCTGCAACTGGCCTTTTGGTTCCGCCACAAGCTGAACCACCAAGGGAAACAGCAAAAGCCCAATAAAGAACCTTTTTTTACTTCAGAGTTGCTTGCGCGCGTTTTTTCTTTATCACCAAAGTAGCGGCCGAACTCTAACAACAGGACACATTTGCTATGTCTGATTCACTCGCACAACATAAGTGGCAAAGCTTTCCTCAAACACACAAATGGATTTTACTCACCTGCTTACTAGCCCTCATAGCTATCGCTACTTACTACAATTTTGAAGAAAGAAAGCACTCACCTGAGCACATCGCTCAAACCGATGACTCCACGCTCAACGATACTATCCTGCTAACAGAAAGCCTTCCCCTCTTATCAGAAGCCCTATTAAGCGAAGAAGAAGTTGACGCCGAAATGGCCACTGATACCGCTGACGAGCTTGATTTTGCTACCAATTTAAAGCCTTTATCACTTGAATACACCGTCGCCGCTGGCGATTCGCTTAGCACTATTTTCCAACACTTCCGCTTAGGCAACCACACACTCAGAGCCATCCTAGAGGCAGACGAAGAAATCCTGGCACTAGATAGCTTAAAAGAAGGCACGAAACTTGCTCTAACTTTAGATAACAGCAATTTTGGGCAAACCCTCACCAGCATGGAAGTGTTCAAAAACCCCGCTTACAGCATTGTTTACCGACGCGTTGACGACGAACACTTTGCCTTCCAAGAAAAAAGAGCAGAAACCTACTGGGAAGAACACGTTTACACTGGCCAAATTAACGGCAGCTTTTTTGTGAGTGCGGCTAAAACAGGCCTTAACCCCAAAGAAATTCAAAGCGCCATTGATATCCTGAAAGATAAAATTAATTTTGCCCGTCAAATTCAAGCGGGAGATCGCTTCGAAATTGTTGTGCTACGTGAAGTAACAGATGTGGAAGAAACCGGTAACGTACGCATTGAAGGCGTTCGCATTCACAATCGAGGCAAAGTGGTGGGCGCTTTCTTGCATGATGATGGCCAATACTACAATAAAAATGGCCAAAGCCTTACCTCGCGCGCCTTTAGGCGCTTCCCCACCAACCGTGAATACCGTGTTAGCTCGCACTTTAATCCCAACAGACGCCACCCTATTACAGGCCGCGTTAGCCCGCATAACGGTACTGATTTCGCCGCTCCTATCGGCACCCCTGTTATTGCCACCGCTGACGGCGTGGTTAGCCGTGTGCGCAACCACCCCTATGCGGGTATTTATGTAGAAATTGAGCATGCTGGTGGGGCGTTTAAAACCCGTTACTTGCACCTCAGCAGAGCGCAAGTTAACAAGGGCCAAAGAGTTAAAAGCGGCCAGCAAATCGCTTTATCTGGCAACACCGGCCGCAGCACGGGCCCCCACATTCACTATGAAGTACATGTGAACAACAGGCCTGTGAACGCATTGGGTAACAACGTACCCCTAGTAACATCTATTGATAAGAAGTCTTTATCTAAATTCACAAGCAAAGTGGCTGCTTTAGAAAGCAAAATGGCTCAGCATGCAGAAAGCCTCTAACGTGCTATAGGTATATCAAGCGCGCTATTCAGCGCGCTTTTTTTTGCGTTTAAGGTTCCACCTTGATAGTTCCACTTTTTTTAAAATTTTGTAAACTGTGCAAACAGTTACAAATTATTATTCCTTTTAATATTGGCAATACAGGAGCATGGCATGCGTTTTATCAGCACATTATTCATGTGCCTTTGGCTGCTGTCCGCCTGCTCTCAGCCAGAAGCCCCGCCCCTAGCGTTTGATCTCGATAGCATCAAACAAGAGGGCCTTGTTGTGCTCACACGTAATGCGCCCACCACCTACTTCATTAACCGTGATGGTGAAGCAGCAGGTTTTGAACACGACTCTCTCACCGATTTTGCTGCTAGCCTTGGCGTTCCCATTCAGTTCAAAATTTATGGCACCAGCAAAGCCATACTCGAAGCCCTAGAAACACAACAAGGGCATATTGCAGCAGCAGGCCTAATTCATCTAAACAGCTACGAGGAACGTTTTGAAATAGGCCCTGAATACTACGAAGTAGAACAGCAAGTGGTGTGCCACCGCTCGGGCCCAAGGCCCAAAACCGTCACTGAGTTGGCCGATGTTTCGCTGCTAGTTAGCAGCGCCTCAAGCTATGATGAACGCCTGCACGAACTAAAAGAAGAGCACCCTAACCTTACCTGGCAAACAGCGTTATTTTTTGCTCCCGAGCGACTCCTCGAAAAAGTGGTGGAAAAGAAGTTAGATTGCACCATCGTGGATTCTAATATTTTCTCTATTAATCGCCGCTACTTCCCCGACTTGGTGGATTCGTTTTCCATCAACGATGCCAAACCTCTCGTTTGGCTCATGCCCAAAGGGGCCACGGAATTAAGAGAAGAGTTAGAGAAGTGGTACGCACAGGCACGCAAAGAGGCACGCACCACGCTTTATGCAGCACGTTATTTTTCTCATGTGGACTTATTCGACTACGTTGACATTACCACGTTCAAAAAACGCATCGATAGCGTTTTACCTCGCTACGAGCAAACTTTCCGCGAGGCCGGTGAAAAATACGGTTTAGACTGGCGCTTACTCGCCGCTGTGTCTTATCAAGAATCACATTGGAACCCTAACGCGCGCAGCCCAACCGGTGTGCGCGGCATGATGATGCTGACTAACAACACAGCGAGGGAGCTTGGGGTTACCAACCGCTTGGACCCCACCCAAAGCATCCATGGTGGCGCCCGTTACCTCGCGCAGCTACGCGATCGGCTTCCAGACAGCATTACAGAGCCTGACCGCACCTGGATCGCATTAGCGGCATATAATGTGGGCCTCGGGCACGTTTATGATGCACGCACGCTCACAAGAAACATGGGGTTGAACCCAGATAGTTGGTTTGATTTGCGGGCCGTACTACCCAAACTATCGCAACCGCGCTATTACCGTAATTTACGCTACGGTTACGCCCGCGGTGGCGAACCGGTGCACTTTATCCGCCGCATCCGCAACTACGAAGACATCTTACAAAAACAGCTAGACCAACAAGAAGCAGCTAGGCAACGTCGAGCTGACGAAAACCATAATATTGCAGGCATAAAAAACCCACCCAACTAGCGTTGGGTGGGTGATATAGCACTCTTAGCGAGAGAGTTATACTTTAGCTAAGGCTTGCTCGAGGTCAGCAATAATATCGTCAACATGCTCGATACCTACAGACAAGCGCACCATATCCTTCGATACACCTGCTCTTTGTAGCTCTTCATCGCTTAGCTGACGGTGGGTGGTGCTTGCAGGGTGGCTAGCCAAGCTTTTCGCATCACCAATATTCACTAAACGCTTAATCATTTCTAGTGCGTCAATAAAGCGTGTACCGCCTTCAATGCCGCCTTTCACACCAAAGCTAAACAATGCTGAAGGAGTACCTTTGGTGTACTTTTTCGCTAGCTCATGGTGAGGGCTATCCGGCAAACCTGCATAATTTACCCATTCCACTTTCTCATGGCCTTGCAAGTATTCGGCTACGCGCTGGGCGTTCTCTACGTGACGCTCCATACGCAAGGTGAGCGTTTCGATACCTTGTAAGATCAAGAAAGAGTTAAACGGTGAAATAGCAGCACCCATGTTACGCAACGGCACCACGCGCGCACGGCCAATAAAGGCAGCTTCGCCTAAGGCTTCAGAATAAATTACACCGTGGTAAGAAGGATCTGGCTCATTAAATTGTGGGAAACGTGGGTTGTCTTTCCACTGGAACTTACCTGAATCCACAATAATACCGCCCAGCGTAGTACCGTGGCCGCCCATGTACTTAGTAAGGGAGTGGATCACGATATGTGCGCCGAAATCAAAAGGACGGCACAAGATAGGCGTCGCCACTGTGTTATCCACTACTAGCGGCACACCGTGCTTATCAGCAAGAGTAGCAAGCGCTTCAAGATCAACGATGTTACCAGCGGGGTTACCGATGGATTCACAGAAAATCGCTTTGGTATTTTCATCGATCAATGCCTCTAAGGCAGGAATATCATTCGCATCACCAAAACGTGCTTCAATGCCTTGCTGCGGGAAAGTGTGCGCAAACAAATTATAGGTGCCGCCATAAAGCTGGCTCGTTGCTACGATGTTTTCACCCACACGAGCAAGCGTTTGGATTGTAGCTGTAATAGCTGCCTGACCCGAAGCCATAGCCAAGGCACCAATACCACCTTCTAACATCGCCACGCGTTCTTCTAACACCGCGGTGGTGGGGTTCATAATGCGCGTATAAATGTTACCGGGCACAGCCAGGTTAAATAAATCAGCACCGTGTTGGGTATTATCGAAAGAGTAGCTCGTGGTTTGATAAATAGGCACAGCCACTGCACGTGTTTCTGGATCACCAGAAAAACCGCCGTGAATGGCAACTGTTTCTTGTTTCATGTTATCTCCGAATGGGGGGCTCTATAAAGAAGTGGCCTTATCTTAAAGTGAACGCGGTTAAAAGCAAAGCATAAGCCCACCACCCTGCTAGAACAAAAAATTATAAACTAACTGTTATTGGCACTAAGAGTTAATGCTAATTAAGACAAACGGGAGGCATTCACCTCCCGTTTTACTGTGACGATCAACCCGCGCGACGGTCGCGCAGAGCAATTAACACTTGGTTACGCACCAAAATGCCGAGTAGCTTTTTATTTTCGTCTACCACAGGGTAAATTTTTGGTTTCTGCGCCAACATCATCTGTGCCACATCAACAATAGCTGTATCTTCAGTAAGCGTGAGGGGCTCCTTGTGCATCACGTCTTCTACTTTCGGCGAGCCTTCATCGTGGTAACCCGATACCAGCAAACTCTTTAAGCAATCTTGCTCTGAAACGAACCCCACCACCACTTTATTGGCATCCACTACTGGCAAACCTAAAAAACGTTGGCGAAGTAACACCTCCACTACGTCAGCCACCGGCATGCCAAGCTGAATCATGGGTGATTGACGGGACATGATAGAACCTACAAGCATACGACCCATTTACTGCCTCCTAAGCAGGTTTACACCTACTATTATCCTTTTTAAACGTTATTGTTCTTAAACCATTGTTCTAAATCGTCAGCGCCTCCAATGCGCTGGCCTTCAATATACACCTGCGGTGTTGTTGTGGCTCCACTAATGGCCACTAATGTACTGTAGCTTAACCCATCTTGGCCTAGCTCAATTTCTTCGTAACGGTAACCTTTATCTTTTAATAGCGTTTTGGCACGCGCGCAATGTGGGCACCCTGGTTTGGTTAAAATAGCCACTCGCTGTGGTAACTGTGCGCTAGCGTTAATGTAGTTCAGCATTGTGTCTGCATCTGATACTTCAAACGGGTCGCCAGGCTTATTAGGCTCCACAAACATCTTTTCAATAACGCCATCTTTAACCAACATGGCATAGCGCCAACTGCGCTCACCCATGCCGTTTTCCGTCTTATCCACGAGCATACCCATACCACGGCTAAACTCGCCATTCCCATCTGCAACAAAAGCTACGTTATCAGCATGTTGATCAGCAGCCCACGCCTCCATTACAAAGGCATCATTAACAGATAAGCAATAAATCTTATCTATGCCTTCTTGCGCAAAAACAGGCGCCAACTCATTAAAACGAGGTAAATGGGTGGAGGAACAGGTGGGAGTGAATGCGCCGGGCAAAGCAAATAAAACTACATTTTTACCGGCAAATAAATCTGAGCTACTAACTTCTGCTTTGGTGCCTTTTTCAATCACTGTTACAGTGGCATTTGGAACCGACTGACCTTCTTTTAATTGTGTCATAAGTAACTCCTTTTATTATTAATCATTCCTTACTGTAGCGTAATCTAGAGCCTAGTAAAACAAAGCCTTTTATTTACTCTCTTTCTATGCAGCTATTCCCTCTTAACTCTCTATCTTGTTTCGCGCCTGTGTAAATATTTAAAGCACTTAGGCAAAAACTGCGCTAGGCTCAAAGCTTGTTTAAGGCATGTTCTATGGGGTATCAAATGAAAGTTATTAAGGAATTTAAAGATTTTGCTGTACGCGGCAATGTAGTGGATATGGCGGTGGGTATCATTATTGGTGGCGCTTTCGGCACCATCGTGTCTAGCTTAGTCTCAGACATCATTATGCCACCCATTGGGGTACTACTAGGCGGGGTAGATTTCACCGATTTGTTTTTCGTTTTAGGCGAAGGCGAATTCACCAGCCTAGCTGCTGCAAAAGAAGCTGGTGTTGCCACTATTAACTATGGCTTGTTCATTAACAACGTGATCAGCTTTATCATCGTGGCGTTTGCGGTGTTTATGCTGATCCGCGGGATCAACCGCTTGAAACGAGAAGAGGAAGTGGAGGAAAAGGCCGAAGTAAAAGCAACGCCTGAAGACATTGTATTACTGCGTGAAATTCGTGATAGCTTGAAGAAGTAACACTGCAGGGCGGCTATTTCGATTTAGCCGCCCTTGCTTTAATCATGCGGGCAAAATCTACTATTAGCTCTTGGTCATCCTCTTCGAGCTTGCTCAGGATGCGTAACAGCAACACCCCTTGCTGGCCCCATTTTTCCTCACCCTCGGTAATTTCATAAGGGTTTTCAAGCCGTTTAAATACCTCCGACAGCTGTACCTGTAGCGCTTGAGCTATATTTTCAAGCACCTGTACAGAAGGCTGCTGCAAGCCACGCTCAATGCGCGACAAGTTGCTCGCATCGGTACCAGCACGGTAGGCCACTTCTTCCAAAGTAGCACCTAAACGCTCGCGGTAATGTTTTAATAAAAGGCCTAATTCCATATGCGGTATTGTCTTGTGCAGACTCATTCCGCTCCATGGCGAGCTAGCAAACCACCTTAAAAATTAATGGCGAAAACGCCAACCAAGCCACAGTACCATGTGGTCATTAATAAAATTCTCTTCTCTCAACAAAAGCTATACACTTGCGCATACAATCGTGCGCAAACGGAGATTTTATGAGCACAGGTTATTCCCGTCGGGAAGAAAGCATCAACAGCCTCACCCACGGCATTGGCGCTGTACTCAGCATTATAGGCACTTTCTTATTACTGATACCGGCCATTCAGCAGCAAGACATCTGGAAAATGGTCAGTTTTAGCGTGTTTGGCGTAAGTTTAGCCTTACTTTATACCGCCTCCACGCTTTACCATGGGGCGCGCAAGCCTGAAACGCGTGTCTTCTTTAAATTACTGGATCACTGCGCCATTTTTATTCTCATCGCAGGCACTTACACACCTTTTCTGCTCGTAAACCTTCGTGGCACCATCGGTTGGCTGTTCTTTAGCATTGTTTGGGGGCTCGCCATCACCGGCGTATTAATTAAATTAATTTATAGGCATCGGCTCAAAGCCGTGCGTTTGGTGATTTATCTCACCATGGGGTGGCTCATTCTGTTTGCATCTAATGAGCTGCTAAGCAACATAGACCAATTAGGATTTACGTTATTGCTAGCCGGCGGGATTATTTATACGGCGGGAGTGTTTTTCTATTTAGCGGATTTCGTGCCTTATAACCATGCTATTTGGCACTTGTTTGTAGTGGGAGGCAGCGCTTGCCACTTTTTGGCTATTTATTACAGCGTACTACCTCATTAGCATATCACCGTTAGCCCCAGGCGCCATGTGTGCTGGGGCTTGAAACCTGCCACTACTCAGCTAGCAACTTTTGTATCTGGCTTTTCAGCGCTTCAGGCTTATCTTTCGGCGCATATCGCTGCACCACTTCACCTTTCTTGTTAATTAAAAACTTGGTGAAATTCCATTTAATGCCTTCGCTACCCAAAATGCCCGGCGCTTCACTTTTTAACCACTTAAATATGGGGTGCGCACCATCACCGTTTACCTCAACCTTGGCAAACATAGGGAAAGTGACGCCAAAGTTTAGCTCGCAAAATTCTTCAATAGCAGCGTCGTTTTCTGGCTCTTGCTGGCCAAACTGGTTACAAGGGAAACCCAACACTACCAAACCTTGGTCACCATATTCCTCATATAAAGCTTGCAGCCCTTTATATTGCGGTGTAAATCCACACTTACTCGCCGTGTTCACTACCACCACGACCTTACCCTCATATTCACTCATAGGAAGGGTTTCGCCCTGAATGGTCTCAGCTGACATGGTATAAAACGTAGACATATTGCACCTTCATAGCGGTCAAATAATCATCATTAACTCTTAGCCTTTACTCCGGCTAAGCTC
>Ga0079226_10001234_pt1 | contig 19488 bp, 14 predicted proteins | sample Poulit2014_FD_76345 | JGI IMG/M metagenome (GOLD analysis project Ga0079226, IMG submission 76345) | Agricultural soil microbial communities from Georgia to study Nitrogen management - Poultry litter 2014 | ecosystem: Environmental > Terrestrial > Soil > Agricultural land | place: USA: Georgia... | reverse complement strand
TCTCGTTTATCGAGATCTTCTTCCCGGTTCTGTTCGTGATATTTCCATTAGTCATTCAAAAAACAACGGGAAGGATTTTGCTGAGTCTGTAGCTTTTAGCCGAGATGGCTGGGTAATAGACGGATGTCCACATAATGGACCTGCTGTTGTCAGTCATCAGGAAAAAACCTTTGTAACGTGGTTTACTGCCGCAGATGAAAAAGGAGTTTTTTATGCCGAATTAGATAACAACAATCAAATCACTTCAAAAATTCAACTCAGTCAACATGGAAATTTCGCACAACTTGCTCTTATGCCAGATGAAAGCAAAGTAATAGTATATGATGAAGACTATGAAGATGAGGGTACAAAATACAATAAAATTATAGTAAATAAGGTTAGGCAAAATGAAGTTTTTGAAAAAGAAATCAGTACGCCCCATACATATGGAACCCATCCGGCTATCCAAGTAGCGACAGAGCACGATGTTATTGTTGCCTGGGAAGATAAAAACAAAATATACTGTCGTCTTGTAAAGACAAACTCTATTCAGAACCTTAAAAAGAAACCAAACGATGAGATACATTCAAATAGTACAACAGCCCAACTATTCGAAAAAAACACATCGCATTAATAAAGTGATTTTCTGATTTGAGGGATTTAAACCCCTCAAATTGAGACACTTCAATAGCGATTGGCTACTTTTTATACATTCACAAAATTCCAAGCAGAGTAGTTTAATTCATGAAAACCAATCTTAAAGACATTAGATATTTACTCAAAAAAAAGAAAGCTCCCTCAACTTACTGTATTGGGAGCTTTTATAAAAACAAAACACTACTTATCAATTATTGCATAAAACTTTATGCTGCTGTAAGTCTTAACTGAAATAAACATAAATCACTATAATTATTAATATGATTAATGAAGATGTAATAACATCCCACTTGTTCCAGCTTTTTCTTGTTGCTCGTTTATCTTCATCGCTAACAGTACCAAAGGTTAACCCTTTAATTTGCTCATACGAAGGTTGTTCACTCATGTAACTAACCACAAACATGACAATCAGACAAATAATAAAAATAAGCATACTATAATACTGGAAAAACATATTATTAATTATCCATAGAAACGATCCCTCAGTATAACTAAAGTCATCAATTAATTTTATAGGCGTGTCTACGACTAATCTAAATATTCCTAAAATAAAACCTACATATAAAGCTGAAAGACATCCTTTAGCATTTAAGCGCTTATGAAAAATACCAGCAAAAAACACAACTGCTATGGGAGGAGCTAAATAGGCTTGTATGCCTTGAAGATAATCGTAAAGCCCCTTCCCTCCACGGATTACTGGAATCCATAATAGGCCAATAACTATCATAACAACAGTTGCCATTCTTCCCATAAATACGAGTTCTTTTTGACTTACATTAGGCTTTATTTTCGAATAGAAATCAATTGTAAATAAAGTGGAAGAAGCATTAAAAGCACCCGCTAACGAACTCATTAATGCCGCAAATAATCCCGCTACAACTAATCCACGAACGCCAACTGGCAAGACGTGCATTACCATCAAAGGAAATGCTTGTTGAGCCTGATCACGGATAATATTCCCATCGGTATCTAAAAGTTCGTGTGCTAATACTGGCATTTTACCACTAACAGCTAAGGCGTAGCTTATTATTCCAGGAATGATAAATATAAAAACTGGAAATAATTTGAAAAAAGCAGCAGCAATCGCACCTCTTCTTGCTTGTGTTTCATTAGCTGCACCCAATACCCTTTGGACAATGTATTGATCCGTTGTCCAATACCATAGACCAATGATTGGTGCACAGAATAACATTCCAACCCATGGATAATTATCGTTAAAATACCAAGCCATCTTTGCAGTCTCTTTAACTGGCTTCCAGGTGTTTTCTACACCTTCAGGAACGATTGGTTTCCACAGGTTAAACATTTCATCTCCTACCGTTGCCTTAAGTTCCGTCCAGCCTCCAAGTGCTTGAAGTCCTAATACAGTCACTAAGGACGCTCCTATTATCAAAATTACAGTTTGAAAAGCCTCGGTATAAGCTACCGCTTTCATACCCCCTAAGGCAGTGTAGATTCCAGTCAATACTATTATTAAAATGGAACCTATCCAAAAGCTATCAAGACCCATAAAGTTCATTTCTGGTATTAAAGCATTAAATACCATTCCGCCTGCGTAAACTCCTACTGCCAACTTAGTCAAGATATAAGCAATTAAGGAAATCGCTGATAATACAGTCCTAGCTCGTGCAGAAAATCTTCTTTCTAGAAACTCCGGCATTGTAAACACCTTGGAACGTAAGTAGAAAGGCATTAGTACCCAAGCAAGAACGATAAGACACCAGGCCTGTAGTTCATAATGTGCCATTGCAACCCCGTCTGTTGCACCTGAACCTGCCAACCCTACAAGGTGTTCAGATCCAATATTTGAAGCAAAAATTGAAGAACCGATAACAAACCAGCCCAAATTTTTACCTGCTAAGAAATAGTCTTGCGCAGAATTATTACGCTTCATTATGGACCAGATCGCAATTGCTGCAATAACTAAAAAGTAAAGAGCAATTACTAACCAGTCTGTTGTTTCTAATAAATTCATATCATTTGGTGTTTATAATGACTTTTGATTTTGTCTATAAATCCTGTACTTTATTTCTCTGTATAGTATTTATCATTCCATAACAGCTCTTTTTGCAATTCGTAAAGCTCTGTATCTTTACCAATATGGATCACCTCTATATTCGCAAAAGCTGCAAAATCTCTAAAATGCTCTAAAGACAAATTCTGGCTATAAACTGTATGATGAGCACCTGCTGCATAAATCCATCCAGAGGCCGCAACTTGAAGACTTGGAATAGGTTTCCAAAACACTCTTGCTACAGGAAGATTGGGCATGTCATTATTTGGGTTTATACCTTGAACGTCATTTACAACCAATCTAAACCTTCCTCCGATATCTACTAAACTTGCATTTAAAGCGTTTTCTGCTGGATCACCATCAAAAACCAAACGAGCTGGATCATCTTTTCCACCTATTGACAAAGGATGGACCTCTAGCCTTGGCTTCTCACTAGTCAAAGAAGGGTCGACTTCAAGCATATGTGCTCCAAGAACCATTTCTTCTCCCTTTTTAAGATGATAGGTGTAATCTTCCATGAAGCTATTTCCACCTTTTAGCCCTGCTCCCATTACTTTTGCTGCTCTAACTAAAGCGGCAGTTTTCCAGTCTCCTTCTCCTGCATACCCAAAGCCCTGTTGCATCAATCTTTGGGTAGCTATACCTGGTAGCTGTTTCATCCCATACAGGTCTTCGAATGTATTAGAGAAACCTTTAAAGCCACCTTGCTCTAAAAATTTACTCATTCCCAATTCGATTTGAGCTGCATCTAATAGATTTTGTCTTTTGTTCCCCGATGCTTGGATATTTTCTGCAAAAGTATACTGGGTTTCATATTCTGCAATTAGATTTTGAATATCTCCCCTACTAACGGCATTAATTTCTTTCACCAAATCTCCTACGGCATAAGTATTTACAGAAAAACCAAATCTCTCTTCTGCAGCTACTTTATCGCCATCGGTTACCGCTACTTCACGCATATTATCTCCAAAACGAGCGAACTTCGCACCTTGCCAATCTTCCCATGCTGCACACGCACGTGCCCATGTATCTATGGAATTCAATACCTCTTCATCTTTCCAGTATCCTGTCACTACTTTACGCTGTTTACGTAATTTAGATACAATATGGCCAAACTCCCTATCTCCGTGAGCACTTTGATTGAGATTCATAAAATCCATATCAATAGAATCCCATGGTATTTCGCTATTGAATTGAGTATGTAAGTGAAGAAGGGGTTTTTGTAAAGCTTTCAGCCCTCTTATCCACATTTTCGCTGGAGAAAATGTATGCATCCATGTGATAACACCTATACAGTTTTTATCAGAACTCGCTTGAACTAGGGTATCAAAAATAGATTCGCTAGTTGTTAAAACGGGTTTAAAGACTACTGAAACGGAAATCGCGTCCGATTTATTTAAGTATTCAGTTATTTCCTCTGCATGAGCGGCTACCTGGTTTATAGTATCCTCACCATATAAATGCTGGCTACCAGATAAAAACCAAACTTCAAATTTCTTTAAATCTATCATTATATTTTTATATCGTTGTATTAAGAATTATTGACCATAATAAGAATTTGGTCCATGTTTACGCTCATAATGTTTATTAATCAGAGACTGTTTAAGTCTTGGTGCGTTTGGGTTTATTTGTTCGGTCAACCACGCCATCTTAGCTACCTCTTCTAATACTGCACTGTTATAAACAGCTTTTTTTGGATCTTTACTCCAAGTAAAGGGTGCGTGGTTTCCTACAAGGACCATTTCCACTTCTTTATAATCTATTCGTTCTGTCTTAAAATGGTCTAAAATTTGAAAACCAGTTTCGTGCTCATAATTCCCTTTTATTTGTTCATCCGCCATAGGAGGTGCACATGGTATATCGGTCGTTAAATGGTCTGCATGGGTCGTTCCAAAAATAGGTATAGGCCTTTGGCTCTGAGCCCAGGCTGTAGCGTAAGTGGAATGAGTGTGGGAAATGGCATTTATCTCTTCCCAGTTTTCATACAATACAGCGTGGGTTTTTGTATCGGAAGAAGGGTTTAGCTTTCCTTCGATAATATTACCTTCAAAGTCAACAATTACCATATCCTCTACCTGAAGATTTTCATACGGTACCCCACTAGGTTTTATTGCAAAAACATTTTCATTTCTATCGGCTACGCTTACATTGCCAAATGTAAAAAGCACTAAATCTAACTGTGGTAATAGGAGATTTTGCTTAAATGCTTCTTCTTTAATATGCTGGTATTTACTCATGTTTATTGTTTATTTTGTCATTTCAGTTTCGATAAAGCTACCCAATTGCTGATATTTCCGGTAACGTTTTAAAAAGAACTGGTGCTTATCCGGGTTAGGCACATATTCACTCTCAAAGCCTTGTCCCATTCTCTTCATAGCCTCTTCCACATTATCGTAGACTCCTGCAGCAGTTGCTGCAAACATGGCGGCCCCGAGTGCGCAAGTCTGTTCTGAACTATGCACCTTTATCGACATTCCGGCTACATCGGCCATTGTCTGCATGATATAGGGAGATTTTTTCGGTATCCCGCCTAGAGCAATCAATCCCTTTACAAGAATTCCCTCCTCAATAAACCTATCAACAATAGCTTTTGCACCGAAACAAGCAGCCTCAACTAAAGCTTGGTAAATATGTTCTGGTCTAGTAGATAGGTTTAAACCAATTACTGCTGATTTCAACCATTGATTAGCATCTGGTGTCCTTCTACCATTTAACCAATCTAAAGCAATTTCTCTATGCTCTGAAAGCTTAGAGGCTGCATCATTTAATTCATTTAGAATATTATCTTCAATTTCTTGGGCTATTTTTTCATCTTCTACCCATTGCAATGGCCAACTCAAAAGTTTTTTAAACCAGGCAAAAGTATCACCAAAACTTGACTGACCCGCTTCCAGACCAATCATTCCTGGTATGACAGAACCGTCTACTTGTCCACATATTCCACGAACTGTATTGCCTTTCATATCCTCCTTTGGTGCAACTAAAATATCACAAGTGGAGGTTCCAATAACTTTACTCAAATAATAAGGTTCAATTTGTCCTCCTACTGCACCCATATGGCAATCAAATGCTCCTACTCCTACTACCACATCAGTGGATAGGCCTAATTTCTTTGCCCATTCGTTACTCAACGTTCCTGCTGCATAATCCGAGGAGTACACCTGAGAAGGCAATCTATCGGAAGCTCCGTCTAACAAAGAATCTAAGGATCTAAAGAAATCATTAGGTGGGAAACCACCAAACTCTTCTGACCAGAGACATTTATGCCCCGCTGCACAAACACTACGCTTGAGTTGCTGCACATCATTTCCACCAGTAAGTAAAAACGGCATCCAATCACAATGCTCCACCCATGTGTAAGCTTTTTCTCGTACTTGTTCATCAATTCGAACAATATGGAGCATTTTTGCCCAAAACCATTCGGCAGAATAGATTCCTCCTACATATTTTAGGTAATTAATATCGAACCTTTCAGAATGCTGATTTATTTCTTCTGCTTCATAAACAGCAGTGTGATCCTTCCACAGGACAAACATGGCGTTAGGATTCTCTTGAAATTCTGGCAATAAGGCAAGAGGAGTGCCTTGTCTATTTACCGCAACAGGTGTGGATCCTGTTGTATCCATAGAAACACCAACAACATTTCCTGCCACTTCTTTATCGACTTGCGCTAAGCAGTCTAAAACAACCTCTTCCATGCACTCCATATAATCTAAAGGGTGTTGACGAAACTGATTTTTTTCGTAATCGCAATACAGTCTATTTTTCCATCTAGGATACTCTGCAACCGCAGTAGCGACCTCTTGGCCATTAGCGCAGGAGACCAACATGGCCCTTACTGAATCACTACCAAAATCTAACCCTATTACATATTTTTCCATAGTATTTACAATCTATTACTGTTATTTTGACACTTATTAAAGTACACTTTCTAAACACGAATGTTTATTATTTTTTAATAATCTGGGTTAGGCATAAAATTTATAAACTTTTTAAACTTAGCTTTATAAGTATCTCTATTTAATTGATAATAATAAGCTCCTTTTTTAGAGCTTGATTTATCTTTTTCTTCCTGTTTTATGAGAAGTTTCGTCGATCTTAACTTCCTAACAAAATTTCTTTTATCAAGCTCCACATCATATACTTGTTCATAAAGTGAAGTTATTTGTGGAATGGTAAAATTAGTAGGTAAAAGTTCAAACAAAATTGGATGCTGAGACGCCTTATATCTTAATCTTCCGATAGCTTCATCAACCATTTGGTCGTGATCAAAAATAAGCCTTGGGATTCTATCTAGTTTAAACCAAACTGGGTAGTATGTTTCAGTAATTTGTAATTTATACTGATCAATATCAATCAGCGCGAAATAAGTCATACTCACTGTCCTTGAAGTAGGATCTCGATCAGGATTTGAAAATATAGTCAGCGGTTCTAAGTAAACTTCTTTTAAACCAGTTAGCTCGTAAAGAATCCTGCTGGCGGCCTGATCAGTTGTTTCATTTAAACCGACAAATCCTCCCATTAAACTCCATTTACCTTTTTCAGGTTCAAAACCTCGTTTAATTAATAAAAGTTTTAAATCTTGACCATCAAAGCCAAAAATTATACAATCTACAGCTAAAAGAACTGGGGTTTGTTTGTTGTAAACTTTAATCATCTACAGGCGTTTTATTTCTATTCTCTTAATTAAAACTTACTTTTTCGTTGTGTTAGCCTCAATAAAAAGGATAATAACCATTCCATTAGTCATATGATACTATTTATAATCTTTTTTAAATTAATGTACTTTTGACAATTATAATATTTATATCTTAAAAAGACAAAATTCCTTCTTGATATTCACAAGATTGCTTAAATTTTCCATTTTTTACTCTCGAGACTGCTTCTTATTTGAACATAGATTCCTCATCAAGTATTATATCAATCTTTAAAAATTATAATTTATAGAATATATGCGCTTATTTCTTTCAACTTTATTAAAGGTTTTAAAGAAAAAGTATAGCAATCAAAACTGACTCTGTTTTTTACTTTTAGCTTACTTTAATAATCTTCGAGTTCCGTGAATTTTGAAGCCATGGCCATGCATACGGCTTCAGAAAAGCCGAACAGTTTTCTGCGTCTCTTATTGAACTGGCTACGCCCAATCAGGTTTGGAATATTGATATTGCTTAATTTCCTAAATAGATCGTTCTCGCTGTCCATGGACATGAATTCGGCTGTTAAACTAAGTGCTGCCACCTCTATATCAGACATCTTTGGTTTCCTCCCAACAGTATTGGGAGAATGGGAATCGATATTTATTGAGTTGATCACTTCTAATACTTTTAAATAGTTATCTCGTATATTTAACATTGACGGCAGGCTCTTTTTTCGACATCAATATATTGAATATCAGTGTCTTGACCAATATCCCTGCCGTTTATTTCAGCATTTTTATTACTTAACCTATTTCACCCAACGAGTTATATTAATATAACTTTAAAAAGCAAAGTATGTTCTAATTAGCAAGTCTCAAATACCCAATAACTTCCTATTATTTTCTTCATCTGCTTGTCCACCTGCAAAATCATCAAAAGTTTTTTTCGTCACAGGAATAATGTGATCTTCGATAAATACTGCCCCCTCACGAGCACCCTCTTCCGGATGTTTAAGAGCACATTCCCATTCCATCACCGCCCATCCTTCAAAGCCATAAGCAGTCAACTTACTGAATATAGCTTTAAAATCGACCTGTCCATCGCCCAATGAGCGGAAGCGGCCGGCACGTTCTACCCATCCAGAATACCCACCATATACCCCTTGTTTACCAGATGGATTAAATTCAGCATCCTTCACGTGGAAGGCCTTGATACGCTCATGATAGTGATCAATATAGGCAAGGTAGTCCAAACACTGTAAAACAAAATGTGATGGATCGTACAATAAACAAGCTCTAGGATGGTTATTTACTTTCTCCAAGAACCGTTCATAGCTTACTCCATCATGCAAATCTTCCCCCGGATGTATCTCGTAACAGACATCCACGCCACATTCATCAAAGACATCCAATATAGGCTGCCAGCGCTTGGCCAGTTCCGTAAAACCAGTGTCTACCAACCCTTGCGGACGTTGTGGCCAGGGGTAAACGGTCGGCCATAACAGGGCACCGCTGAAGGTGGCATGTGCATCTAATCCGAGGTTTCTGGATGCCTGAGCGGCATATTTTAATTGTTGTATGGCCCACTCCGTACGTGCTTTCGGATTGTTGTGATATTCTGCAGGAGCAAAACTATCGAACTGTTGATCATAAGCTGGATGAACGGCTACCAGTTGCCCCTGTAAGTGGGTAGATAGTTCAGTAATTTCCAATCCCATCTCATTAATCTTTCCTTTAATCTCATCCGCATATATTTTGCTTTCTGCAGCTTTTTGCAAGTCAAAATAACCCGTATCCCAAGTTGGGATTTGTATTCCTTTAAAACCTAATTCTTTTGCCCATTTGCAAATAGACGTCAGGCTATTAAATGGGGGATGTTCTTCTAAAAATTGTGCCAGAAAAATACCTGGACCTTTGATTGTCTGCATAATTCAATATTTTAAAATTAATTTATTACTACTTAGGCTATCTTAACAGCCCTCTCTTCATTTTTAACAAAGTATTCAGTTTCTATTAATATTTCGCTCAAAATTTTGCTACTTCCCTCCAAAGCCATCGCCTCCACATTCATCATAAGTCTGGTTTTTCAGTCATTCTCTTTCTTTCGAATTCAATTCGCGACCTCAACCCCAAAACCTATATCATCCCCCTACCCTTAAAGTTTGTTTCTTTTTGAATCCTAATATAATGATAAAATGAACCGACGACAAATAGTCTAGTAAGTGTTTAGATAAAGCATTATCTGCAATTTACTAAAAAAATTATATTAAAAACTATATGTAAATCACCTTGTTGTTAACAATAGAGCTCTTTTTTCAACGATCAGACACCCTCCGTCTGATTTTAAGTAGGCTTGAATTGTTTAGGCAATGAACAGAGTGGTATCCATCTTCTTTCTAACCTATTAAATATATCCTGTCTATGAAACAGATTAGATAACAGATATTATCTGTTCATTAAATCTTCGTCTAAAAAATATTTCATCTTTCGTTTATTGTTTTTTCAATTCCCATTTCAAGTCCGCGCAATTCGGCTAAGCCGCGTAATCTCCCAATAGCAGAATACCCAGGGTTAGGCGTTTTATGCAAATCATCCAACAACTGATGCCCGTGATCCGGTCGAAAAGGAATACTTTGTTCTCTTTCTTTGTTTAATAAAACTAATTCTTTCATGACGTTGTACATATCCACGTCGCCATTAAGATGATCCGACTCATAAAAATTTCCGTCACCATTTCTTTTTATATTTCTTAGATGTGCAAAATATACACGATGCCCCACAGCTTTTAATAGCTCGACAGGATTGTTGTTTATGCCTGCGCCTAAAGAACCGGTACAAAAACAAAGCCCATTAAACGGGTGATCGACTTCTTTTATCAGATACAGTAAGTCCTCCTTAGAACTGGCAACTCGTGGTAAGCCTAAAATAGGATAAGGAGGATCATCCGGATGCAGGGTCATCTTGATATCCAGTTCTGAGCAGGTTTTTTTTATCGATTGTAAAAAGTGGATAAGATTCTTGCGTAATCCATCAAAGCCGATTTTTTTATACGTTTCGATACTTTTTTTTAGTTGCTCGATCGTAACACTTGCTTCTGTAGGTACGCCCATAAGAACAGTCTCATGAAGAGTCTTAATTTCTTCTTCAGACATGTTTTCAAATCTTCGCTGAGCCTGTTGCCTTCTCTCTTCAGAATAGTATTTTTCAGCACCCTCGCGTTTTAAAATAAATAAATCAAATGCCGCTAAATCAATCCAGCTAAAAAACAAGGCTTTTGCACCATTTGCTAATTCATAATCCAATTGGGTACGTGTCCAATCCAATACCGGCATAAAGTTGTAGCATACAAGCTGAAGTCCGCATTCCGCCAAATTCTTCAAGGTCTGCCGATAATTTTCAAGATAAAATTCACAGTTAATCCCATTCGTTTTTATCTCTTCATGAACGGGCACGCTCTCCACTACTGACCACTGGAGTCCTGCATTTTCTATAAGTTCTTTGCGCTCCTGAATTTCGTTTAAAGCCCATACTTCACCATGCGGCACATGGTGCAAAGCACTTACAATACCTGTTGCGCCTGCTTGCTTTATATCCTGTAAAGTCACCGGATCATTAGGTCCGTACCATCTCCATGTTTGTAATAAGGCCATAGTTAATCAAAGACTATTATATTAATTTGAAATTTTATTAAACACCGCTGTATGCATTGAAACCACCATCAACCAATATCGTCTCTCCGGTTACAAAGCCCGAAGCATCGCTCAACAAATAGATTAATGTTCCGGTTAATTCTTCGGGTTTCCCTAAGCGCTGATAAGGGGTATTGTTTAAAAAGCGTGTAGTTCTATCGGTATAGCTACCATCAGGATTTATCAATAAGTTCCGGTTTTGCTCAGTTAGAAATACGCCTGGAGCGATCGCATTTACCCGAATACCGCCCTCATAACGCAAAGCCAGTTCCGTGGCCATCCATTTGGTATAGGATTCAATCGCTGCTTTGGCCATCGTGTATCCCAAAACTCGGGTGATTGCCTGTTGTGCCGCAAGTGAAGAGATATTAACAATGGATCCTTTCCCTTTTTCTGCCATTATCTTTCCAAAAATATGAGTAGGAATAACCGTACCAAATAAATTTAAATCAACTGCCTGGCGGGTATCTTCAATTTTAGCATCAAATAGATTTTGGTCCGGATGAATAACAGCACCCGTAATATTTCCTCCAGCAGCATTTACCAAACCATCAATTGTGCCCCATCTATTTATGATTTTCTCTTTAGCTGCACTAATTTGTTCCTCATTCAAGACATCGGCCAAAATCGAAAAAGATTCCCCCCCAATCTCTTCTATTGCATTCACACGTTCTTCCGCTCTTTTTTTGTTCCTTCCCATTACAACTACTTTAGCACCTGCTCGTGCCACTTCTAACGACAAAGAAGCTCCAAGGATACCGGTCGCACCGGTAATAATGATCACCTTATCTTTTAAAGAAAACTGTTCTAATCCGTTCATTTTTTATATATTATTTTCGACTGTTTCCAATGATTTATATTCTTGACTTTATTTAAATAAATATTATTTCCAACAAGTATCTGCACTTATAATATATTACTATAGTTTCACCATAAAAGCATGTTAAAAACCTTTTTATTTGAGCTATTGTCATGTTAAAGCAGGTGAGATATATTGTTTTACTCATGGATCAGCTCCATACGAGGCACCAATGATTTCATTACTCCCCAAGCGATTAAATAAGCTATCGCGCAGAACGAAAAAACAATAAAATACCCAGCTTCTTCTCCCTGGAACCCCATAAAAGACATATGTGTTTCTTTAGAATAATCAAATAATTTTCCGGAAGAGAAATTAATAATAGTAGAGCCGATTCCTCCCACCAGTCCGCCAATTCCGGTAACTGTCGCAATCGCTCTCTTAGGAAACATGTCACCTACGGTTGAAAAAATATTCGCAGACCAAGATTGGTGTGCCGCACCGGCAAGTCCGATAAGCAGTACGGGAATCCAATAAGAAAGATGACCGAGGGGCTGTGCTAATAATACGGCAAGAGGCACAAAAGCAAACATCAACATTGCTTTCATCCGTCCTTCATAGGGGTTCAAACCTTTCTTTTCAACTAAATAAGTAGGCAGCCACCCCCCTATAATCGATAAAAGGGTAATAAAATATAATACAAAAACAGCCAATTGACCCTCTGTATCTGACGATTTGATATCGTACACAGCAGATAAATAAGCCGGCATCCAAAATAAAAAGAACCACCAGACACCATCTGTCATAAATTTTCCGAAAGCAAAGGCCCATGTTTGTTTATACTTCAGACATTTTCTCAATGACATTTTCTTTTTCACAACAGGGATTAATGCTTCTGCCAACAGTTCATCATCATCGCCATCCTGCATGATATACTCCAGCTCTGCCGCATTGACCTTAGGATGTTCATGCGGTTTTTTATACATGAAGACCCAAAACCCCATCCAGATAAAACCTAAGGCCCCGATAATAATGAAAGACATTTCCCAGCCCCAGTATGCGGCTATAACCGGAACGATAAGTGGAGCCGCCAAAGCACCTACCGTTGCCCCCGCATTAAAAATACTGGTGGACAATGCCCTGTCTTTTTTTGGAAAGTACTCCGCAGTTGCTTTGATTGCGGCTGGGAAATTCCCAGCCTCTCCCACTGCCAAAACAAAACGGGCAAAAATGAATAACGTTACGCTTACACTGACAACTAACCCTACATCGTTTACACGGGAAATAGCTTCCCTAGCCCCCTCAAACCCAACAAACCACTCTCCGGCAACAATGCCCGAAGTCGCTATCCCGCAAAAGGCATGCAGCACTGCCCCTACCGACCATATACCGATCGCCCATAAAAAACCTTTCTTTGTATCCAGCCAATCCACAAAGGGACCGGCGAACAACATACTAACGGCATAAAAAATGGAAAACAATGCAGTTATCAGACCGTAATCACTGTTAGTCCAGTGGAATTCAGGACTTATAAAATCCTTCCAGGTCAGAGACAGTACCTGTCTATCCAAATAGTTTACCGTAGTCGCAAAAAATAGAAGCGTGCAAACCGACCATCTGTAATTACCTCTTTTACTGCTATTCATAAATATGGTTTATAGTTATATTATTTGTTATTTTTCTTATAAAGGAATAAGTACTAGATAGATTCCGATTATTTTGCGCATGGATACTCGAGTTATATATTTCCTGTATTGAATAGCTATTGTAGTTCTTTAAAAGCTTCAACGACTCCAACATAAGCAGGTTTGCGTAAGAAACCGTCGCTATGGGTCCATAGACCTACCGGTTCGTTAGATCTCCAAACAGCACCAGAAGTTTGATCTGTAGGACTACGAAATGTAATCCCAGCTCTTTGATCCGCCGGTATTAATCTGAAATAACTCTCTACAAACCATTTGTACATTTCTGCTTGTCGTTGAAATAAAACCGTTGTTGCTTGATCTATAGTTGTTCCTGTACCAATGTCAAACGTTATTTTTATTAACTTATTCGTAGCAGCTAACTGTTGCAGTGTCGATTTAACCTTTTCTTTATCGTCACCAACATTCAAAGATAATTCTGCAACAATCCCATCGACGGGAGTTCCCTTATCTTCTGTATAAGTGATCAAATCGTCTACACCTTGAATCTTAGCCGGATTGTCTATTAGGTTTGTTTCGGTAAAAAACATCTTATTATCAGGATCTGCATATTTTTTGAGCATCCTAATCACGGTACTAGCATAATCTTTACCGAGATAGTCCTGCCAATAGAACGTATTTTCCGGTAATTCGGAAATGCCCTCACCACTTCTCAATTCCAAAGGGTTTTCCTCATCTATAGGTTGATAAATCACACTCCAGGATTTTACTTTTTCTTTACTTGCCTCAGCAATGGAACTCACCCATTTTTCAAGCTCATCGGTAAATATTTCAGCTTTTTCTTCAGGTGTTTTTATAATCGTCTCTCCAATTTTCTCCCATTCTAATGAGATATTGTCTAGCAAATAATCTGCTTCGCCTGTTGCCGAGCCGATGGTTAATACAAAGTTTTTAAGTTGCTTTTGTGCACTACTTAGATTTAAATCTTCAATAGGTAAAGTAATACCATTTCTGAACCATTGATTGTCTGGCGCACCAAATCCAGCTGGGCTATCGTAATTACTCAACGGAACTGAACCCAAGGAGGTACTGATGCCCATACGCATGCCTTGACCATATAATCCACAACACCCAGCGCCTTTAAAATCTATTGTAACTGATTTACAATCGCCCAATGTAAGCTCATCAGGTAGTGAGACCTCAAACTGTGGAAAAGTTTGTGGTCCTATTATATGTAACACTTTACCGCTTTCTCCTTCAGGATCATTGATTACTTTCGTACTTCCTGATCCCATGACTGAATAAGATATATTTATATCATCATCTTCAAAGTTTAGTAGCATCTCTGTCCCTGACTCTCCAGGGATAATGATATCTTCTATTAAACTGTTTAAATAATTGGCAGCTTGTTTTTCATGCCAAACTAAATGTCCTATATGTGTTGTTATTTCTGTCTCAGTATGAGACTGCATAGCCTCCTGAATATTATTTACCCTAATTGTACCGTCTTCTTGTATTGCATCCATATGACTTACTTCACTGGTTAGGCTAATTTCATCAAAATGATATTGCATAGCCCGGTATAGAACGTTATTGTTAGTAAGATCCTCCAAACTAAGTTCAACTCCTAACCTAAAATAAGGTTGATTGGTATAATCGACATACGTTTTAAGATTATTATAGGCATCTCGCTCTTCTTGATCGATGAGGCTCTGCGGCTTGTCAGCGAAGAAATCTCTTTTCTCGAATTTAGCACAGCTCCCAAGCAGGATGGAGGTTACGATACAAATGATAAGCCTCATGCTCCATTTTTTATTGTTATTCATAATTTATCTTTTTTAGACTATTGCATTACAGGTGAAAAATACTCGGGTGATATAGCACGGTCACGCATGACAAGCGTATCTTTTGTTGTAATCTCTCCACTGATTCTTTTCGTAGTATCACCGCTTTCAATAGTGATATTATTATAATTTATTTGATAATCTAAGTAAAGGACATCACGATCTTTATTTCCCCAACTATTTTTCTCCCCTTTTTTGACGAATGAACCCGAACCGGTAGCTGTATAACCAGTAGTATTAGTTGAAATTGTACATTTTCCTTTTTCGTCAAAATCTAATAATAATGTGCAAGAAAAGAGGTTTCCTCCATCTGCATCTCTAAATTGTACTGGAAATGTGGTTGACTGGAGCGAACGCGTACTTAATTTATTAATTTCATCGTTTTCTACATATGCAGCGCGGCGGAAAACATTTCGAGAAACATCACCTGTCATAACATCTGTACCTCGGCGTAGATAATTTCCGTGCCACGGATTGACAAATTTTAATGCGTAAAGCACAAAGTTTTTTGTAGATAAGATTGAATCAGCATTTTGTACACTATTCATTTTTAATGGAATAGCGTAAGTATTCTGTATAGAAGAAAGATCGGCAAAAAAAGCATCTGTTAGCTGTACCTGAACTCCTCCCATAATATTATCTGGTGTTATTACAATCTGTTCCGAAGCTAGACTGTAATAATCCGTAGGCAAAGGCTCAATTTTAGGGCCGTTATTTGGAAAATAAAGGTCGTCTAACAAGCTATTATCTACTTTAAAATCAATAACGACGTTCTCTTTATTATCACGTGTACCACCTAAAGTAGCTTTTATTTCGACTTTATGTTGCTTATCTAACGTGTTGTCTACATTAGCATCGTCGCCGAGCACAACAGTTCGTACAGGATACTGGCTAGCAAAATAGACCGTTTGGTAATCAAAATCAGGCAAGTCAAAATCGTTGTTTTTACATCCGTTTATTACGCTAAAAATCAAAGATAAACCTATTAAAATATTACTTCTTTTCATGTGTTTCTATATTAAAATTAACTTCGGTCTTATTCCCAACCAACATTTTGCACTAAATTATTGTATTTTAATATCTCAGAAAAAGGAATTGGACCGTAATTCATGTAAGGCTGATACGATCTAGCCTCGACAACAATCGGATTATAATTACTGCCAACCACATCTAGTCCCTGTGCAGCCTCTTTTAAACCCAACTTCCACCGACGGAGATCCCAAAAGCGGAAACCTTCAAAGCACAACTCAAGCCTGCGTTCATTGCGGATTAACTCTCGCATTTTGTCCTTATCTGATTTACATTCTTCCAAATAAGGGTCGTTGTTAGCGCCACCTATTCCAGCTCTACTTCGAATTGCTTTTATAACATCATAAGCAGAAAAGGTATGACTGCCCGTGCCAGTCGGCCCCCAAGCCTCATTTGCAGCTTCAGCGTAGGTCAAATACATCTCTGTATATCTTATGCGGGGGGTATAACGGTTCCTGCCAACGGCATTTGCCGGGTTTCTGTTGACATCCATGCGTAATCCTTTTTTCATATAATACCCAGTGCGTGTAGATGTTTCTAATTTGTTCAATCCGTCGTCAGTAGACGAAGCACTTCCAGTATAAATAGGAGTGTTAGAAACACCAGCCGTATTTCCATTATAGATGATGTAATGGCTTAATCGAGGATCTCGATCCGAATAAGGATTATTTGAGCTATAGGTACTGTTCGGATGATCGATAGGGTATCCATCAGCCATAGGAAATGCATCAACCAAATTTTGGGTTGGGTTAGTTAGTCCCTGTCCAAATAAAGACGGAGGAAAATTTTGTTCCTCCCGATCACCATTATTGGTTTGTATATTCTCCCGCCATATTATCTCAGGGGGATTTATCCCTCCACTCAAACCATCGATTTCATTTACGTTGTTGTAGAATGTCAGTCCATTACTCGGTAAGGCATCCGCTCCACCCTTATAGTTAATAATTTCTGCGGCAGCATTGGCAGCATTTTCCCACGTAGCATCGTTGGAAGAATGTTGGAAAGCGGGGCTTGCGGCAAGCAGTGCTGTTCTTGCTCTGTAGGACTTCGCAATAAGTCCGTTAAAAAGCTGGCGACTATATTCTCCCATAACACGATTGTAAATAGATACATTCTGTGTAATAGTTGTGAAACGATCCGGTATTTGGGACGCATTGCTGATGTCGTCATACTCCAGCGGTAAATAGTTCTCAGCACTATCCAAATCCCTGTATATCTGCGCTATGCATTCGGAAAAAGGATCCCGTGATATATCAAAGTCTGCCGTTGTAGATATAAATTCTGTCACAATCGGAACCCCCATCAATTGGTCATCTGCTGTAAAACCAGCATGGTTACGCAAGAGGTGGTACAAGTATAGCGCACGTAGGCCAAAAGCTTCGCCTCGTAAACGCCTGTTAAAAAGTGTATTTGCTTCCGGATCTTCAGCCCAATTTACGCGGTGCGAATTTTCCAAAAACTGGTGAAGATATAGCATAGCTCCATACGATTGGTTCCAAACACTCAATGGGTTGTTATCCGCTGTCCATGAGCCCGTCGCCACCTGTAAAAAAGAATTTGTACGATCGTTGGTTACGGCATCATCAGTTGCCAAGTCAGTGTTATTATAATACCCTGGAATAGTTCTATAGGCAGTCGTCACAAAGCCTTGAGCAAAATGTGTATCAATATGCATTTGTTCCGCGTTCCTAAGATTTTCTGGATCAGGTTCTAGCCATTTTTTACAGCTGCTTAATGCTACTGCGACTAACCCTATCATAAATAACTTCATTTTCATATGTAAGACGTTTGATTAAATTTAAAAGGAAGCTTTAACCCCTAAGTTGTAAAAACGATTTTGAGGTTCGCTTCCGAAATTCGTTTCCATCATTTTGCGTTCTTTCGAAATAACAAGAAGATTGTCACCATTAATATATAAGCTCATACAATTGACGATACCTGAATTTTTAAATAAATCCTTGTTCAGATCGTACGTAAACTGTACCCGATTCAAATTGAAACGGTTGTTTTTGTACATCCAAAAAGTGGAGTTCTGAAAATTATTGTTATTACCCGTGGTAGTTAAACGTGGATAAGTTGCTGTATTGGATGTTTCTTCTGTCCAACGATCCAATACGGCTTCAGAGTATTTATTTAAGCCTCGTACCCAATAATAAGAATTATTCTTAAAGCCTATTCCTCCAGCATGTCCTGAGCCCAAGGCAAAAAAAGTCAGCCTTTTCCATTTCAATGTTAAATTAAACCCATAGCTAAAAGGACTTGCTGCCCCACCATTATGACCTAGGTCAACTTGGTCTCTGCTATCGATCAGACCATCCCCATTGATATCCCTGTATTTAATGTCACCAGGCTTCAATTCACCACCAAAGGTTTGTCGGGCATGATTTTCAATCTCTGTTTGATTTTGGAAAAAGCCTTCTGCAATATAGCCCCAAGAAGCATCTAATGGTCTGCCTGAACGGTATTGATAATCGTCTTCGTAAAGCTCATCTCGTCTTTTGGCTTTAGAATTGTACATCATTCCGACCAACCCTAAAGAGTAATCCAAGTTCCCTATTTTTTTACTTAAGCTAATGGAAAAGTCTACTCCCGTTCGCATATCGTTGTTAAAGTTAAGCCAAGGTAAAAAGTCACCTGAGCCTGTAAAATAAGATGGAAATACAGTAGTAGTTCCTCGACTTAATAATCCATTTGTATGCTGTCTAAAATAGTTGGCACTTACGTTGAGCTGATTGCTTAAAAACGATGCATCGAAACCTATTCGGAACTCGTCACGTTCTACGAAGTTGAGATTAGGGTTAGCTCCCCGACCAGATAAAACACTTGCTCCTCCGCCTCCACCGTCCCGCCATTGGTACCAACCACCCAATGCGCCTTCGGCTGTACTATTACCATAGTTCTCACGATATAGATAGTAATCAGAAATATCCAGATCTTGTTTTAAAGATGAATAGGACGCTGCAAATTTAAGGTCATTTACAAAAAAGGTGTAATCATTAAAGAAATCTTCCTCACTGATCCGCCAGCCAAACGTGGCGCTTGGTGAAAACGCCTTTCTGTTATTACGGGGTAGTTTTGCCGAGTGGACAATAGATCCGGTAAAGTCTACATAGTATCGTTGTTTGTAGTTGTAACCGGCGTGAATACCGACGTTGGTGTTGCGAAAAGGCTGATAGTCGCTTCCTCCCTCGTTTGTAT
>Ga0079226_10001233_pt1 | contig 19494 bp, 22 predicted proteins | sample Poulit2014_FD_76345 | JGI IMG/M metagenome (GOLD analysis project Ga0079226, IMG submission 76345) | Agricultural soil microbial communities from Georgia to study Nitrogen management - Poultry litter 2014 | ecosystem: Environmental > Terrestrial > Soil > Agricultural land | place: USA: Georgia... | reverse complement strand
TGGTGTTCGACGTGAACGACTTCGACGAGGCCTATCTCGGCGCGTTCACCTGGGACATCAAACGCTTCTGCGCCAGCATCGCGCTACTGGCCCGGCGCAAAGCGATCTCCGACGACGACATCGACGCGCTGATCGCGACATATGTGCGTTCGTACGTGCGCATGGTTCGCGACTTCTCCGACGGCACTCGTAACGAGGAAGAGTTCAAGCTGCACCTCAGCAACACGGACGGCACGGTGCACGACGTCCTCTTGGCGGCCCGGATGAACACCCGCATCGACCTGCTGGAAGCCAACACGAAGATCGAGAACTATGAGCGTCGATTCACCCCCGGCAAGGGCGTACGCCATCTCGAGGAGGACGAACGCAAGCGGGCGATCGCCGCGTTCAACCGATATCTGGAAACGATCCCGGAGGACAAACGCTTCGAGAGCGTCACCTACGAGGTCAAGGACATCGTCGGACGCAAGGGATTCGGTATCGGATCGGCGGGCCTGCCCGCATACAACATTCTCGTCGAGGGCCGCACCGAGGCACTGGAGAACGATGTGATCCTGTCCATGAAACAGGGCAACGTCGCAGCCCCCAGCCGCATCGTGGGTGACCAGCACATCCGCGACTACTTCGAGCATCACGGCCACCGCACCGCGGTGTCGCAACGGGCACTGCAGGCCCACGCCGATCCGTGGCTCGGACACACCGAACTCGACGGTGCAGGCTACGTCGTCTCCGAATTGTCACCGTACGTCGGCGACCTCGACTGGTCGGAACTCACCGAACCGGACGAGATCAAACCCGTACTGCAGTACCTGGGCCAGGCGACCGCGGGAATGCACTGTGTGTCCGACGCGGACTCCGAGCAGTCCCTGGTGAATTTCCAGAGCGAGGAGGCGATCACATCCGTGATCGGCTCCGACGAGGACGCCTTCGTCGCCGATATGATCGAATTCGGCCGCAGTTACGCCTACCAAACCAGGCAGGATCGTGAGCTGTTCGTCGACGCGTTCCGAAACGGCGCAATCCCCGGAGTGGCACCTTCCAGCCACCTCACCTGACCGAAGCCTCCGGCGGCGCTGCGCGGCGTGTCCCGCACCGCCGCCGGGTCAGGCGCGCACCAGCATCTTGCCGGTGTTGCTACCGCCGAGCATGTCCAAGAACGCCTGCGGCATGTTCAACAGGCCCTCCTCGAACGTTTCCGAGTACCGCAGTTCACCGGAATTCACCAGTGGGGCGACTTCCTTGATGAACTGGCCACGCAGATCGGTGTGATCGGCTACGAGCATGCCCCGCATCGTGAACCGCTTCGCGATCACCTGGAACAGGTTCCGCGGCGCCGGTTCCGGTTCGGTCGCGTTGTACTGCGAGATCATCCCGCAGACCGCGATGCGGCCGTGCAGGTTCAACGAATCGATGGCGGCCTCCAGGTGGTCGCCGCCGACGTTGTCGAAGTAGACGTCGACCCCGTCCGGCGCCGCACGCGCGAGTTGTTCGGTGACGGGAGCGTCCTTGTAGTTGAACGCCGCGTCGAACCCGAGCTCGTTGCGCAGCCAGTCGACCTTCGCCGCGGAGCCCGCACTACCGATGACCCGGCCCGCGCCCTTCAGCTTGGCGAGCTGCCCGACGACCGATCCGACGGCGCCCGCCGCTGCCGACACGAACACGGTGTCGCCCGGTTGGAATTCCGCCACCCGAACCAAGCCGGCATAGGCCGTCAAGCCGGTCATCCCGAGCACCCCGAGATAAGCGCTCAGCGGTGCCGCATCCGGATCGACCCTGCTGGCTTCGTCTCCCGACAACACGGCATGGGAACGCCATCCCTTGTCGTGCAGCACGAAGTCACCGACACCGATGGAAGGCACACCGGATTCGATCACCTCACCGACGGCACCACCGTCCATCACCTCACCGACCTCGAACGGCGCAACGTAGGACTTGGTGTTGTTCATCCGCCCACGCATGTACGGATCAACGCTGAGCACCACGTTACGGACCACGACCTGGTCCGCACCGGCGGTCGGTGTGTCCACCTCCGCGGTGGTGAAGTTGTCTAGTGTCGGCATGCCGTTGGGCCGTGAAGCCAGCCGGATCTCCGTCGCCATCAGGACTCCACCAACCCATCCAGGTTCGCCAGCACGTCATCGTAGATACGTTGCAGCCCTTGCGGAGCGAACATTCTCTCGAAGAAACCTCCAATGCCACCGGCACCGTCCCAGGTGGCCTCCACTCGTACGATACTGCGCGCTCCGGCCTCCCGCACTGTCCACCGAATCACCATGCTGGAGTTCTCGTCGTCCTCGACGACGGTGCCGTCGTCACCGACACTGATGTTCGCCACGATGTCCCGCACCCGCTTGGACGTTGCCTGCAGTTTCCAACGCGCCCTCGTGCCGGATCCCCCGCCACCGTCGACGACCGAGTAGTCGTAGAACGCGTCGGTGAGGATCCGCGGCCGGGTGGTGGAATAATCGGTCACGAACTCACGTACCCGCTCGGCGGGGGCATCGATCGTTCGCTCGGTGGATGCGGCGACCTTGGCCATGTCACTCCCTCACACGTCGGGTAATCGGTTACGACCTCACCTTCACGACCATAGGGCACGGTACCCGCACACGACCTACTCGACGGGGTTGGCGAGGCCCTCGATGATTTCCGCGCCGGGGAGCGAGCGGACCCCCTCACCGGTGATGAAGAGTTTGCTGCCGCGTAGGCCGCTGCCGATGACCATCTCGGGGCACGCCGCGACCGCACTGTCGACCAGGATCGGCCATCCCTCGGGGACCCCGATCGGGGTGATACCGCCGTAGGCCATTCCGGTCAGTTCAACCGCGGTGTCCATCGACGCGAACGACGCCTTGCGCACATCCAGCCGACGACGGATCACTCCGTTGACGTCGGCACGCGTGGTTGCCAGTACCAGCACCGCGGCATACCGCACCTCACCGGAACGTTTCCCCGACACGACGACACAGTTCGCCGAGGCTTCGGCGGGCGAAGAGTACGCGGCACAGAACTGGGCGGTATCGGCCAGTTCGGGATCGATCGCGGCCACTCCGACACCGTCGGGCGTCGCCAGCTGCCGCAGTGCGTGCTCGACGGGATCGGCCAACAGATCAGGTCTGCTCGTGGCGGGGACCACCTCCAGTGATCCCGACACGCTCCACCGGCTCGCTGCGGTCACCGGTTCCGGCCCCCCTTCTGTACCTCGTTCAGCTTTGGTCGCACGTCAACCAGATACACCAGCACGGCCACCAGGCCGGCCACCCAGAAGATGAATCCACCGTTGGTGGGGGAGAACAGCACCAACGCCGCCGTTCCCGCCCCGGTCACGGCGCCCCAGAAAACCTTGGTCTTGCGGTCGGCAGCGGTATACGCGTCTTTGCGCTGTGTCACGGCATGCAGAAAGGCAAACAGGCCGACGATGGCGCCGGCCCATTTGATGACGAGCAAAATCCAATTCGCGGCAGGAAGCACGCCCCCAGCCTACGTGGTTACCGCACGATGCTGCCCCAACGCCCGGTCGGGTGCTGGGGCTACACGAGCGCGATGGGTGACTCCCATCCGTCACGGCAGGCCGTGACGGATGGGAGCCTGTCGTTACTGGTCGTTGGCCTCGGTGTTCTTCTTCGAGGCGGACCGGGAGTTCGCCGAGTTCCCGTTCGTCTTCGACGAACCACTGGTCTTCGACGAGCTTCCGCCGCTCGATGCGTTGCTGGCCTTCGAGGAGCTTCCGCCGCTCGATGCGTTGCTGGCCTTCGAGGAACCGCTCGAACTCGATGTAGCGCTCTTGCCGGATCCGGAGCCGTTGGACTTGCTCACCGGCCCACTGGTCTGCTGAGCCGCTGCCGTGTTGGCCGCCTTGCGTGTGGCGCTGCGGGTCTCGGCCGCGACTTCGTCACCCAATTCCTCGACTTTCGCGGCGGTGTCCGCGGCGGCGTCCTGGACCGCCTCGGCAGCCTGTTCACCGCCGGAGCGGGTGCGGGTGGTCACCATACCGAGCACGTCATCCACGCGTCCGCGCGCTTCGCCGGCGATTCCCTCGACACGGCCCTGAGCCGTGGCCAGCGTCTCTTCCACTTGCTGTAACGCACGCTTCACCTGCGGCTGTTCGGAGACGCTGTCCCAGGCTTGCTCCCCGGACTCGGCGAGCTTGTGGTACACCTTCCACACGGCATCGGTGTACTCGTCGAGCACCCTGCGCAGCTCACCGGGGTCGAGACGTCCACGCAGACTGTCGAAATCCGTGGGGAACTCCTCGAGATTCTTCCGAGCCGATTCCGTACCGTCGTCCACCCGTTGTTTGGCCTTGCTGACCGTGTCCACCACGGCCTGTGTAGCCAGATTGCCCGCGCCGAGCGCGGCGAACAACGGGGTGCGGACCTGCTCGACAGTGCTTGTCGGTTCACGCTCGAGCGTCTGCCCGTCCTGTTGCTTCGTCATGTTGATTCACTCCTCGTGTCCGTGGCCGAATCGGGTTCGCCCACGGTGGGGTTCTGGATGCCTGCTGTTGCCTGCTGCTCTCCCGGCGGGGGCCCGGCAGCGGCGTTTTCCTTGCGGAAGGACTGGTAGATCTCGGTCAACACCTGTTTCTGCCGCTCGGTGAGCGCCTCGTCCGCCCCGATCGCGTCCAGCACCGGACCACCGTGCGGCGCCTGCAGAAAACCCGCCTGAACATACAGCGCTTCCGCCGAGATCCGAAGTCCGTTGGCGATCTGCTGCAGGACCTCGGCGCTCGGTTTACGCACTCCCCTCTCGATCTGGCTGAGATACGGGTTGGACACACCTGCCAGTTTCGAGAGCTGCCGCAGGGAGATCTTCGCGCTGTTGCGTTGTTGCTTGATGTATTCGCCGATATCCGAGGCGATCCCGGCCGCCTTGTCGATCGATCCGCTCACCGGTTCACCTCCTCGCGACACCACCCACACTAACCAAGAATGCTAGCTTTTGCAAGCAGTTCGCTTGCAGAAACCGCCGAGCGGCGAGACGGACTTGTCCACACGTGTGGACAACTTGGTCCACACGTGTGGACAAGTCGCCGGCAGCAGTCATGGCCCGGAGCGCCCCACTCGGATCACCCCGGGCTGTCGTGCCGCATCAGAACAACAACTCAGCGATCGTGTGGATCACCAGCCCCGCCAACGCGCCGACCACCGTGCCGTTGATGCGAATGAACTGAAGATCCTTCCCGACCTGCAACTCCACCTTCCGAGCCGTCTCCGCCGTATCCCAACGCCGCACCGTGTCGGTGATGATCGTGGTGATCTCCTGCGAGTAGTTGGCGACGACATAGCCGGCACCACCGCGCACCCAGCCGTCGACCTTCTGTCGAAGCGCCACGTCACTGGTCAACCGGTGTCCGAGGTTGACCAACCCGGCGTGCAGCCGCACCCGTAACTCACTGTCCGGATCCTCGACCGCCGCCAGCAACAACTCCTTGGCTGTCGTCCACGCCGAGGAAATCAACTTCTGCACCTCGTCGTGCTCGAGTATCTGCCGCTTGACGTGTTCGGCGCGGGCCATCGTGTCCGGATCCGTCTGCAGATCCTGCGCGAACTCGGCCAGGAACTTGTCCAACGCCATCCGCATCGGGTGATTCACATCCGTCTTCACCGCCCACGCGAACGCGACCACCTCGCCGTACACCTTCTCCGCGAACATCTCGTCCACGAAGCGCGGCGACCAGCTCGGGGCCCGATCAGAGACCACGCGCAGCATCGTCTCGTGATTGTCACGGACCCACTCGTAACAGCGGTCAGTCACCAGATCCACGAGGTTGTGGTGCGCACCGTCCGCGAACACCCTGTCCAGGATCCTGCCCAACGGTGGTCCCCAGGGTTGGTCCACCACCCTACGCACCACCGACTGTTGCATCACGGCCTGAACGTCCTCGTCCCGCAACACCGTGACCGCGCCACGCAACACCGTCGCCAGCTCGGATGTCACCCGCTGGGCGTTCTGCTGTTGGGAGAGCCAGTCACCGATCCTGCGGGACACCTCGACCCGATCCAGCCTCTCCCCGACGATCTCCGGAGACAGAAAGTTGTGGTCGACGAAATCCGACAGACTGTCACCGAGCAGGTCCTTCTTGTTCGGAATGATCGCCGTGTGGGGAATCGGGATCCGCAACGGATGCCGAAACAGCGCTGTCACGGCGAACCAGTCAGCGATCCCACCGACCATCCCCGCCTCCGCTGCCGCACGCACGTATCCGACCCAGGCCGGCCAGCCCGCCGCCCGCGCCCAACTCGCCAGCAGGAAAACCACCATCGCGCCGGCGAGAAACGACAACGCGACCAGCTTCATCCGGCGTAATCCGCGTCGTTTGTGCTCCTGCCCGGCAGCCGAATGAGTGACACGACTCACCGGCGTGTCCGCGCCGCTGTGTTGCTCCACGTGGTCATTGTCCGTGAGGATGTGGAACTGTGTCCTCCGACCTCTCCCAGGCCGCACTCGTACCCCGACTGCGACCGTTCACCTCAACCGTCTTCGCCGAGATGACCAGCCTCGCGAACCAGCACAGCGCGGTCAATCTCGGCCAGGGGTTCCCGGACACCGACGGACCACCCGCGATGTTGGAAGCCGCCAGCGAGGCGCTGTTCGACGGTGCGAACCAGTATCCACCCGGTCCCGGTCGCGAAGACCTCCGTAATGCGATCGCGGGACACCGTGCGCGGTACGGGCTGGACTACGACCCCGACAACGAAATCCTGGTCACCGCGGGAGCGACCGAAGCCATCGCGGCGAGCCTGCTGGCGCTGACCGAGAGCGGTGACGAGATCATCGTCATCGAACCGTACTACGACTCCTACGTCGCCGCGGTCGCGCTGGCCGGCGCCACCCGGCGGGTCGTCGCACTGACCATCGACGAGGACGGCCGGTTCGCACTGGACGTCGAAGCCGTTCGTGCGGCGATCACCCCGACTACCAAGGCGATCATCGTGAACTCCCCACACAACCCGACCGGGACCGTGTTCACGAAGCCGGAACTGCGTGCTCTCGCCGCCGTGTGCGTGGAACACGACCTACTCGCCATCACCGACGAGGTGTACGAGCATCTGACGTTCGGTGCCGAACACACGCCGCTCGCCTCCTTCGAGGGGATGCGCGACCGCACCGTGTCGATCTCCAGCGCGGGGAAGACCTTCAACTGCACGGGGTGGAAGATCGGTTGGGTGTGTTCCCCACCCGAGCTGCTCGCGGCCGTACGCGCGGCCAAGCAGTTCATGACGTTCGTCTCCGGCGGACCACTGCAGCCGGCCGTCGGGTACGCGCTGGACAACGAGCTGAACTGGGTACACGGACTGCGCGACCAATTGGCGGGAAAACGACAGAAACTCACCGAAGGTCTGGCGAACGCCGGATTCACGGTGCGGCCGAGCGCGGGAACCTACTTCGTGTGCGTCGATGTCCGTCCCCTCGGGTTCACCGATGCCACCGAGTTGGCCTGGCAGTTGCCGGAACGTGCGGGTGTCGCCGCGGTCCCGGTCGGCGTGTTCACCGACAACCCGGGAGACTGGCAGCACCTGTTACGTTTCGCGTTCTGCAAACGCGACGAGGTTCTCGACGAGGCTGTGACCCGGTTGGCGGCGTTCGGTTGAACACATCCCCTGCTCAACAGTGGGGGTCCGAGGTGCGGTAGCCGTGGGCGCGGAGCTGCCTGCGCAGTGTGTCGAGGCTCCGACGACGCAACGGCCCCACGCTACCGACCGCGATGCCGAGTTCGCGGGCCATCTGGTGTTGGGTGAGTTCGGGCCGAAACGCCAACAACCAGACGAGATGACGAGCCCGCGGTGAAGGGAGCCGGGTCGCGGCCAGCCACAGCACCCTGTCACGCTCGCCGACGAGCGTGAATGTCTCCGGACAGCACCCGTCAGCTCTCGGTGACACCGCCGAGTAACCATCCGTGTCGTCGCGACCCTGTCGGTCGCGCCGGGCACACATCCGCAGTGCCTGTCTGCCCAGCGTGGTGGCAAGCCAACCGGACAGACGTTCCGGATCACAGACCGGGGAACGCTCCAAAATGATCAAAGCGACCGTCTGTACGAGGTCGCGCCGGTCCGCTTCGCACAGCCGACCCCCGTTGGGAACACGACACGCGATCCTGCTGATCTCGCCGAGCAACCACCGCCACGTCTGGTCGTCGTCACCAGCCACACGGGACAACGATGTTCCGAACTCCGACATCGACTCCGCCCTACCCACGAATGCGTCACGAACCGAACACGGCTGCGACGACACATCGCGACGCACGGATCCGCGCGAAACACCCCCGCACGAGAATCTGAGTATTGTTACCCACGATCGAGCGGTGGCACTACGCGCCCGAACCGTGATGTCGCGGCCCCCGCATCCCACCCGCCGTCGAGACATCGTCCGGACGCGAAGCAGCGTTCGGCTTCGCACGGTTGGATTCTGCGTGTGATCACTGGCACACTCTGTAGTCACGTCCCACGTCGCTCTGCCCCAAGGCCGTGGGACGCCGGATACTCGCCCGCTTCTCTGTCTACCGCGCCAGGCGGAGAGCCGTTCACCGAGTTCCGGCAACACCTGCGGCGCACCGGCAGTCACGTTGGTGGTCCCGATCTCGGGCACCGCGCGCTGCGCCCGGTGCGCCGCACGGTGTCACTCCCGGTATCCAGGGTCGGGCCCGTGCGGCACTCAGCTCACCGGAACATTGAGCGCATCCGCGGCGACAGTGGGCGAGTCCCGTACCGCGGCCGCCGCGACTCCGAGTCGTCGGGCCGCCTCGGTCAGACGCGCCGCAGGCAGGGTGTAGGGCACACGGAGCCACCTCTCCAACCCGCCGTGCACGCCGAACCGTGGGCCGGGGGCCACCCGCAGGCCCTCGTCTCCCGCCGCCACCGCGAGCCGGGTGCTCATCGCCTCCGGTAGTTGACACCATAACGACAAACCGCCCGGCGGTACCCGGAAACTCCACTCCGGGCATGCGGCACGGAGTTGCTCGACCAGGACATCGCGTCTCCCGCGCATGTCGGCACGTCGCCGCGACAACAACGGCTGGGGATCCGAGAGCAACTCGGCCAGCGTCAGTTGGTCGATGATCGGGGAACCGAGATCCAAACCCGACCGAGCCGACAGGATCCGGGCGACCATCGACGCGGGAGCCCGGATCCACCCGAGGCGGAGCCCGGCCCAGTAGGTCTTCGCCGCCGAGCCGATCGTGACGGCCCACTCGCCCGCGAACGCGGCCAGCGGTGGTGGGGCTTCCCGTGGCCCTTCCGACAGGTCGAGCTCGGCGAAGGTCTCGTCCACCACGGCGGGAGTGCGCTGTGCTCGCAACGCCGCACCGAGGTGGCCGCGCCCCGCACTGTCCAATCGCAAACCGGTGGGGTTGTGGAAGTCCGTGATGAAGTACGCCAGCCGTGGCGCGGACTGCCGCAGCGCCGCTTCGATACCCGGAACATCCCACCCGTCCACCGGATCGACCGGTACGGGAACGCCGATCAGATGGGCGGCCCGGATCGCGTCGAGCACGTTCGGGTAGGTCGGCTGTTCCACCAACACCCGGTCCCCGGGCCCGGCCAACGTTCGCAGCGTCAGTACGAACGCGTGGTGAGCCCCGTTGGTCACCACGATCTGTTCCGGATCCGTGGGCAGGCCACGTGCCGTGTAACGTTCGGCGATCCGCTCCCGCAGCTCGGGCAAACCGCGGTCACTGTAGCCGTGATCCGCCAACGCGGCGGGCAGGGCTGCGCGGGCTCGGTCGAATGCCTCCAGCACACCCGACGCGCCGGGCGGAGAGGCCCGCGCGAAATCGATCAACTCCGGGCCGGTCCGTGTTGCGGGCGTGCAGCTACCGTTGGCTCCCGCGGTGATCCAGGTGCCGGAGCCCTGTCTGCTTGCCAACAGATCCCGCTCACGGAGTCGCTGTAAGGCTGTGGTGACCAGGGTGCGACTCACGCCGAGCACTCGGGCGATCTCGCGCTCGGCGGGGAGACGCGTCCCGGACGGAAGCCGGCCGTCCACGATCTGCAGCTCGATCGCCGCGGAGAGATCCGCGGCGCCCTGCCGCGCACCATCCCGACGCCACTCGCCGAGGACGTGAACCAATCGGGACGACGACACCTGGCCGGCCGGTGGTGTCTCAGCACACATAAATCCAATTCTGCCAGATTGGCTCTGGTCTACCAGTCCGCTAGCGGGAACAGTAGTCCGTATGGCGCAAATCGATCTGCAACCGGTGACCGTCCGGCGGCAACCGGCTCGCCGGCTGCCGCAACTGGCGATCGGCCTGACTCTCTACGGCACGAGCATGGCCATGATGACCCGTGCGAATCTCGGACTGAGCCCATGGGACGTGTTGCACCAGGGCATCATGTTCCGCACCGGCTGGACATTCGGCACCATCACCTTCGTCGTCGCGGCCGCCGTCCTGTTGCTGTGGCTGCCGCTACGCCAGCGCCTCGGAATCGGCACGGTAGCGAACGTCATCGTCATCGCCATCACGGTCGATCTCGGACGCTTGTTGCTCGACGAGCAACACACGCTCTGGATCCAGTACGCGTTGTTCCTCGGCGGTGTGGTGCTCAACGGCCTCGCTACCGCCAGTTATGTGGGCACCAGGCTCGGCCCCGGGCCACGCGACGGGTTGATGACCGGCCTGTCCGAACTCACCCACCGATCGGTGCGCCTGGTGCGGACCTGCATCGAGGTCGCCGTGCTCGGCATCGGATGGCTGCTCGGGGGGACCGTCGGGATCGGGACCGTGATCTACGCACTGGCGATCGGCCCGCTCACCCAAGCCTTCCTGCCATTGTTGACCTGGCGCGATCACCACTGAATCGCCACTGAACAGCCCGATTCCACTGACAGGCACCATGTCGTCGGCTATTGTCGTTCGTTCGAACGAACGAGAAGGACGGACATGAACGCGGACACGGACACGGCCGGACTGGTCGGCTTCGCACAGGGGCTACGCAACGGTGAGACCACAGCGAGCGAGCTGACCCGGAGCGCACTACGCCGGATCACGGACGACCAGGACAGCATCAACGCCTTCCGACACGTACGTACCGACGACGCGATCCGTGACGCGGCAACGGCCGACAAGAGGATCGCCGACGGCGACGACGCCCCACTTCTCGGCGTGCCGATCGCTGTCAAGGACGACACGGACCTCGCGGGAGTTCCCACCGCATTCGGCTGTGCCGGAGACTTTCCCGCCGCCGGCCACGACGCGGAGGTCGTGCGCAGGTTCCGTGCGGCCGGAGCGGTGGTCGTGGGCAAGACGAACACTCCCGAAGTCGGCCAGTGGCCGTTCACCGAGGGCGCGGCGTTCGGAACGACCCGTAACCCCTGGAACCCCGGCCACACTCCCGGTGGTTCCTCCGGGGGTTCCGCGGCAGCAGTGGCCGCTGGGCTCGTTCCGGCAGCGCTCGGCTCGGACGGTGCGGGATCGGTGCGCATTCCGGCAGCGTGGAATCACCTCGTCGGTATCAAGACCCAGTTGGGCCGCATCCCGAGCGCGCCGGAACCGGAACCGTTCCACGGGTTGACCGTGCACGGCCCGCTGGCACGCACTGTCGCCGATGCGGCCACCCTCCTCGACGTCGCTGCCGACACCGGCGACCGGTTCCGCAATGCGGCGCGACGTCGGCCGGGCACGATGCGAATAGGACTCTCGTTACGGATCCCGTACACCACGATCCGCGCCGAGCTGCACGCCGAGGTCCGCCAAGCCGTGCTCCGGGTCGCCGAGAGTCTGCGCGCACTCGGTCACGAGATCGTTCCGATCGACCCACCGTATGGACTGGTCGGATTGGACTTTCTACCCCGCTCACTGCTGGGGGTCCACGACTGGTGCCTGCGTGTCCCGGACACCGACCAGCTCGATCCACGGACACAGGCCAACATCCGCACGGGTGCCCGATTTCCCCGCGGTCTGGTCCGTCTCGCCAGGGCAGCCGAACCGTGGTTGCGGAGACGGATCGGGTCGGTGTTCGGGGAGGTCGACACCGTGCTCACTCCGACCACGGCCACACCTCCGCCGCCGGTCGGCACGTTCGACGGACTCACCGGATGGCAGACCGATCAGCGGATGATCGCCGCGTGTCCGTACGCGTGGCCCTGGAACGTACTCGGCTGGCCGGCGATCAACGTTCCTGCCGGCCTCACGACCCGGGGGCTGCCCATGGGAGCCCAACTACTGGGCCCTTCCCACAGCGAGGAACGGCTGATCTCGGCCGCCGCACATCTGGAGGTCGCCGAGCGTTGGTACGAACGTGGGCCCACATCGTGAGGGCACGTGAAGCGATTCTGCGTGCCACACTGCAGGTCGTGGGCGAGCACGGGGTGGCAGGCTCGACGAACCGACGCATCGCCACCGTTGCGGGAGTTTCTCTCGGATCACTGACCTACCACTTTCCCGAGCAACAACAACTCCTCCGGGAGACGCTGTTGTTGTTCGCCGAGGACGAGGCACGTCGGGTCAGGGACACCGCACTGCGGTACAGCACCGCGAACCTCGATCTGGAACAGGCGGCCACGACCGTGCAGCACGTGTTGGAGCAGTTGAGCTTCGGCAACAACGAGATCGCCCCGCTCGAGCTGTATCTGCACGCCGGCCGCAACCCCGGTCTGCGGGATGCGACAACGCGTTGCTTCGCCGCCTACGACGAGCTGGCGGGAACGATACTGCGCGCGCTGGGTACGCACGATTCCGACAGGTTGGTCGAACCGGTCGTGGCGCTGCTGACCGGGCTACAGCTACGCAGACTCGCCACCGGCACCACCTCGGCGGCCCCGACGGCCGAAGCTCTGACCATGCTCGCCTACGGGGCCCGACAGCGTTGATCGAGTGTTCGTTCAGCGAACCTCTTCGGGGCGCTGCGGCACCGCATCCTCGACATCGGCGGTACTGGCGTAGCTGCGACGGGGCAGAGCGTACAAAGCACGCAGGGTCTTCTCGTGCGCGCCGCGCTCGTTCGCGAACGCGATGATGTCGTCTCTTCCCGCTGGGAACTCCAACCCCTGCAGGGCTTTCCCCACGCGACGTTCGTCTGCGTCGGTCATTGGATGCCTCCTTCGCTCACCCCTGGGACGTACCCGGCGATGCGGGAGAGCAAACCCGGCACTCGGATTGTTTCCGTCGCGTGGCTCAGGTGTGTGGCTGGTCTCCGGTGGGGTCGGTGAGTCCGGAGCGGATCATGTCCACGGTCTCCACCAGCAGCGATCCCGGCGTAACACCTTCCGGGCTGTCGAGCCAACGAACGGTCGCCACGCGCATCGAGGTCATGGCGACGGCGGAGGCGGTACGTACGAACGGGTCGGCCAGCGTCCGGTCGGTACGTCGCGCGATTCCCGAGGCGAGCGCCTGTTCGGTCGCCCGCGTGGCGGCGTACAGACGGGGTAGCAATTCCGGATGCTCGCGCAGTAACAACATCTGCTCCTGCCAGAGTCCTGTGCCCGCGCGGTCGTCGACGATGCGCTGCAACACGGCCCGCGCCGCCACGAGCGCATCCTCCGTCGCGGGTCGTTGCGCCACTTCGGCAGCCAGTTCTTCGGACTGTTGTTGATCGAGCCCGAACAGTGCCTCGTCCTTGGCGTTGAAATAGTTGAAGAAGGTCCGGGGTGAAACCCCGACCTCGGCGCAAACATCCTCGACAGTGACCGCATCGGGTCCGTGCCGCCGGTACAGACGTACCGCGGCGGTACGCAACGAGGATCGTGTCGCAGCCTTTTTTCGCTCCCGCAAGCCACTACCGGAACCCACATGCGGGGCGCCCATCAGCAATCACCCACCAATGGAATATTTGTGCACCGACTGCAAAACTACATTCAGTGTAGCGAAGACATCCCACAGGCTGCTACGTGTGACCAATCACGGTCGGCGGGCTCGCGCTCAGGTCCACTGACTGTGCTGCCCGGGTGGCCGTTCCATCATCGTGTGATCCGGCTGGGTGAACCCGAATCTGGAGTACAGCGCATGTTCATCCGCGGTATGCAGCATCCAACGGAAATCCCGACCCGGCCCACCGTCGATCATTTCCCGCACCAACGCGGTTCCCAGGCCGTTGCCACGGTGTCCGGCCAACACGAAAACGTCGGCGAGATACGCGAGTGCCACCCCGTCGGACAGGGCGCGCGCGAACCCGACCATCCGGTGCCGCTCATAGCAGCCGACCACACGCCACGCGCCCTCCACCTGGGCACGCACATCGTCACGTGATCGCCACCGGGCCCAATACGCTTCCGACGACAGGAACTCCCACACCGCGCCCAGATCGATCCGTGCCGGGTTGTCATCAATCTCGTAACGTCCGTGGACCAACACACGGTCATACTCGCATGAGCGACACGGACCGTGACTCACACCATGCCGACCACAGGCATGCTGCACGACTGCGAAGAAAAATAGGGCCCCCGGTGCCCGTGGGGGAGGTGGCACCGAGGGCAGGGCCAGCCGGGGGAAGAGCTGGCAACGCCAAGCCTACGCCATACCTGTCGATCTTCACACCCCTGGATCAGGGTTCACACGCACCCACACCAACGAGCCGAGAGGTCCATAACCGGGCGTTTTCCCGCCACTGCTCACCCGGGTTGGCGGGTCGCCAGGATCCGCGGGGCGACCGGATCGGCCGGGTCAACAGGGCCAGCAGAGCCAACAGGGCCAGCAGAGTCACTGCATGCGGTTGAGCCGATCGGCCAACACCGCGGCCTGGCTGTAGTCGACATCACGGGACTGGGTCAACAAAACGACCGGCTGTTTGGCGACCAGCTCCTGTAACCACTGCCACGCCTGCGACGCCTCCTCCGAGTCGTCGATCTCCGCCCGATAGTGGGTGCGGAACTCGTTCCACTTCTCACGGTCGTGGTTGTACCATTTACGCAGCTCGGTGGACGGTGCGACATCACGCAACCACCGGTCGAGATTCGCCTGTTGTTTCGACACGCCCCGGGGCCACACCCGGTCCACGAGAATCCGGGCCTCGCCGTCCGGGGTCCCCTCCGCATCGCGAATACGCAACGCACGAGCCTGGAACCGACCCATCGGGAACACCTCCTTGTGCCTACTCCGCATACCCCACCGCGCGCGAGGTCACACCCGTTCAGTCGAGGTACACGGGCAACGTCTCGACCCCGTACACGATGGACAGTTCGCGGAACGTGAGTTCCTCCGGTTCCACTGCCAGTCGCATGTGCGGGAAACGCCGCACCAGCGCGGGATAAGCCGCCCGCAGCTCCATCCGCCCGAGCTCGGCGCCGATACAGCGGTGCACACCGTGCCCGAACGCCAAATGTGCGGACTTCTCCCGGGTCGCCTCGAACGACTCCGTGTCCTCCCCCAGGGAACCGTCCCGGTCGGCCCCGCTCAGCGAGACCAACACGATGTCGCCGCTCGCGATCGTCTTGTCGCCAATCTCCACATCCTCACGAGCGAACCGCGGGAAAGCCACCTGGACCACGGTCAGGTACCGCAACATCTCCTCGACAACACCGTCTACGGCGGAGTCATCGTCGTGAACCAGCGCGAACGCCTCCGGGTCACGCAGCAACACCAGCGCCCCGAGCGCCACCATGCTCGCCGTGGTCTCCAACCCACCGGTGAGCAGGCCATCGGCCATCCCCGCCAGTTCCCAGTCGTCGACCTTGTCCCCGTGCTCCTGGACGATCATGCCGAGCAGTCCGTCGCCGGGAGACTCACGCTGCTTCTTGACGATCTCGTGCAAATAGGTCAGTGACTCGGACACAGCGCCCAGTGACGCGTCGGCCCCGGCGAAAAGGTCGAAACGTGCCGTGCTCAGGCGTTCGAACTCGTCGCGATCCTCGTACGGAATGCCGAGCAACTCACAGATCACCAGGGATGGAATCGGCCAGGCGAACACGTTGGTCAGATCGACGGGGCCGCCGGTGCGGTCCGCCTCCTCCCGCAGTGCGTCGAGCCGCTGTTCGACGATTTCCTCGATCCGCGGTGTGAGCCGGCTCAACCGCCGCATCGTGAACTCGGGAGTGAGAATCTTCCGCATCCGAGTGTGGTCCGGTGGGTCGGCGAATCCCAGCCCACCGGGATCCTTGTCGGCCGAGACCCCCGCGTCTCCCACCAGGTTGGAGAAGTCGTTGCTGAACGACTTCACATCACTGAGCACAGCTTTCGCCTCGTCATGTCCACTCACTAGCCACGCCCGCATGCCGAAGGGCAACGGCAGCTTACTGACCGGCTCGCGATCCCGCGTGTCACCGAGTTGCGGAACAGGATCGAGCCCGTCGCGTTTCAGCGGAAACAGCGTCTTCTCGGAGAGTGGCATCTTCGAGAGGTCGAAACCCTGTTTCTGCTTACGCGCCAGGTACTTCCGTCCGATCCACCCGGCCATTCGGGAACGGAGAGTAGTCATGCCGCGATGCTACCGGACTCTGCGGCACGCGAAGCAGCACGCGCTACTGCACGGCCTCCCACCAGGGTTCGACGGGCTCGGGCGCCGCCACGTCGACACGCTCCCCCGGCCGGGGCACCGCGATCGGCACTCCGACGGCCTTGGCCTCCGCCCACACACGGTCGACGGGGTCACTCCAACGGTGCAGCGCGAGCTGGAACGTGCCCCAGTGCACAGGGATCAGCAACCCACCACGAACATCCGTGTGGGCGGTCACGCCCTCTTCCGGCGTCATGTGCACATCGGGCCACGCGGCGCTGTAGGCACCGATCTGCACCAACGCCGCGTCGAACGGGCCGTACTCCGCTCCGATCTCGGCATAGCCGCTGAAGTAACCGGAGTCGCCGCTGTAGAACAACCGGTGCTGCGGACCGGCGACCACCCAGGAGGCCCACAGGGTGTTGTCGCGGGTGAAGGCCCTGCCCGAAAAGTGCTGGGCCGCTGTTGCGGTCAACCGGATCCCGGCGACGTCGACCTCGCCCTCCCAGTCACGTTCGACGATCCGTTCCTCGGGAACGTTCCAGTACCGCAGATGGGTGGCCACGCCGAGCGGTACCACGAACACGGCGTTGCTGGTGCGGGCCAGGGTGCGAACGGTCGCGTGATCCAAATGGTCGTAATGATCGTGCGAGAACACCACGGCATCCAGCTCGGGAAACTCGTGAGCCCGCCGCGGTGCCGGATGGATCCGACGTGGTCCGATGCCCGGCAACGGACTCGACCATCGACTCAGCATGGGGTCGAACAACAATCGGGCACCGTCGATCTCGACAAGTGTGCTGGCGTGTCCGAGCCAGGTCACGTACAGGCCGGACGACGCTGGTGTGGTCGTGCCGTGTACCACCGGCACAGTGCGACGCGGTTTCCGTAACCTGTCCCGGCGCAGTGCCTCACGCAGCAAACCACTCCGGGTGCTGTTCGCGGGCTGTGGCGATTCGGGGTTGTGGAACTGTCCGTCGGAAAAACGTGCCGACCCGGCGAGTTCGGCGGGGTGAGGGACGCCGCCGAGTCCGGGCATGAACGTACGCCGCGCGAACTCGACACCACCGTCCAGTACTGAGCCGACGAGACGGCGAGGAACTGTTCGCGCACGCATCGCGCATCATCCCTTCACGAAACGGTCGTAACGGTAACGCACCACAGTCATACAAGATTTCCGATTCGTATCAGCACGCACCATCACTGGAGTACAGTGTGAGATATGACTATGCCACCCGGCGGGCCGCCTGGGCAGCCGCCGTCTGGCCAACCCCCGTACGGTCAACGTCCGCCGTATCCCCAGCCGGGGTACGGGTCACACCAGCCGTACGGCCCGCCCGCATACGGGCAGCCCGGTGGGTTCGGGAGTCCGCCTCCCCCCACCAAGCGCAAGGCTCGGGGGCTGGTGTGGCTGACCGTGTCGGTGCCGACGCTGGCCCTTGCCGCCTTGCTCGTCACCGGACTCGCATTTCCGGGGTTTCTGGTCAGCGACCCCCGTGATCACTCGCCCGGCCGGGAGGCGGCGAACCTCACCGGGCCGCGTGAGGTGGCGACAGCGCTTGTCTCCGGCGTCAACGAACGCGACAAGGGAGCTCTGCACGCTCTGACGTGTTCTGATGCCAACAGTGGGCTGGCTCCCAACATCGCGCGTATCGGCGAACTCAGTGACGCCGAGCTACGCGTGGTCGACAGGGTCTCGGACGAGAAGGTGGTCGCCCGGATGGCGATCACTCTCGACGACACGCGCATGTTGGTCCACAGCGACATCCGTAAAGAAGACGACCACTGGTGTTGGCAGAACTGGAGCGCGGAGGGCGAGCTCGCCGAGATCTGACGCGGGCCCGTTCCTGAGCAGCGCCGCGCAGCGTGTGCCGGCGTCGACTGCCGCAAGCGTGCGTTGCGTTCCCCACATCCCCATCACTCGCACACGGCAGGGCCCTGTGACTCTTGACACCCCACACAAACAAAGCTATAACCAAACAAATCAACACACACGCAAGGACGAACACCATGTACGCGCCCGAGCGGCAGCAGACCATCGTGGAGCGGGCACGCAGCAACGGCAGGGTCGACGTCACCGCGCTGGCGACAACCCTCGCGGTCACCACCGAGACGATCCGTCGGGACCTGGACGTGCTGGAGCGCCACGGTGTCCTGCGCAGGGTGCACGGCGGCGCGATTCCGGTCGACAAACTCACGCTCGACCCCGGTGAGCACGCCCGGCACGCCGTCATGGCCACCGAGAAGGAGCGGATCGCGAAAGCCGCACTCGATCACGTCCCCGAGGAAGGGGCGGTACTGTTCGATGCGGGCACCACCACGGCCCGGCTGGCCGAACTGCTGCCGAGCGAGTACCGACTCACCGTCGTCACGAACGCCGTGCCACTGGTGAGCACCCTCGCGAATCAGCCACGAACAACGGTATTGCTGCTCGGTGGAAAGGTCCACGGGCAGGCAATGGCAACCGTCGACGAATGGGCCGTGCACGAACTGGCCAACACCCATGTCGGGGTGGCGTTTCTCGGCGCGGACGGCATCTCCCCCGCACGTGGGCTGACCGCGACCGACACCCGGCAAGCCACGGTGAAACGAGCGATGATCCGCGCAGCGGGAACGGTCGTCGCCCTCGCCGATCACTCCAAGATCGGCAACGACCAACTCGCCCGCTTCGGGGGACTCGACCAGCTCGACTCGATCATCACCGACTCCGGAGTGGACACCGGACTGGCACAGCGACTCGCCGCCGCCGGTCCGACAGTGATCCGGGCGTGAACCGCACGAACCGCTGCCCCGACAACCCGAACAACAAGGAAGGTAACGAGACAATGCCCGAAGTACGCGTCACAGTCGGTTCCTCCGTCGGACTCCACGCACGCCCGGCGGCGCTGTTCGTACAACAAGCGGCCAATCAGACCGTGCCGGTCACCATCAGCAAGGACGGCAGCGAACCCGTCGACGCGCGCAGCATCCTCTCCGTGATCGCTCTCGACGCACAGGGCGGTGACGAGGTGGTGCTGCACGCCGACGACGTTCCCCAGGCCGACGAAGCGCTGCGCGAGCTCTCCGAGTTCGTCGCCGCCGATCACGATCCCGAGAACTGAGTCGAGCCGGCTTCTGACAGGAGAAG